>ERZ1034361.295-NODE-295-length-35570-cov-8.278055_pt1 | contig 35570 bp, 58 predicted proteins | sample MGYA00520617_ERZ1034361 | MGnify/ENA primary metagenome ERZ1034361 (study PRJEB33736, sample SAMEA104284507) | Azolla filiculoides | biome: Urban; feature: Water surface; material: Ditch water | place: Netherlands | collected 2015-10-28 | depth 0-0.1 m ...
TGAAAGCAGTAAATGATACAGAAGCTTTCGCTTCTTGGGCAACATATGTATTTATGTATCAGCCTAACTTGAAAGAGCACTTTGTTAGTGTTTTCCCTCACCTGAAAAATAACTTCCAACTTCTAACATAGAAAGAATAAAATGAAAACAAGTAAAGTATTCAGTATTACAGCAGTAGCGTTGAGTTCCATCTTAGCACTTACCGCTTGTAGCACAGCAACACCTGAGACTTCTCCTGCTCCTACAAGTTCTACAAGTAGTAAAGCGGCTCCGTCAAAACCAGCAGACGCAGCAAACTATACAGTCTCTAGCGACCTATCTAAGGCTCCAGAAATTACAGTAAGTAAAGACGCTGGTAATGTTGATAAACTTCTCGTAGTGCCCATCGTAGAAGGTTCTGGGGCAACCGTACAAGCAACTGATACTATTACAGTTCAATACACTGGTATTGGTGCTATCAGTGGTAAAGAGTTCGATTCTTCTTGGACACGAGGTCAAGTTGCTACCTTCCCACTAAATGGTGTAATTCCTGGTTGGACAGAAGGCTTGACAGGAACTAAAGTTGGTGGTCGTTACCTTCTCGTCATTCCAGGAGACTTAGCATATGGGGACTATCCCCCTACTCCTGACATTCAACCTGGTGAGACCCTCATCTTCGTTGTAGATATTATCAGTATAGATACCAAATAATATAAGTATATAAGTATTGCCCCTATGGTTAGTTTCATAGGGGCAATACTTATATGTGGAACTATACTTGGAAGAACTTCTCTAAAGTATCCAAACGAACTCCACCAATACCTAAAGCTTTTGAGTGGAACTTCTTCAAATCGAAATCAGAACCTAAGCGTGTTTCTTCGCTCAAGCGTAAGTTTTCCCAAACACGCTGTCCCACCTTATATGAAGGTGCTTGTCCAGCCCAACCCAAATAACGATTGACCTCAAACTTGATGAACTCATCATTCATATGAACGTGAGAGCGGAAAAACTCTAACGCATTATCTGCAGACCAAATCTCATTCTTCGCAAAAGGGTTAGTCTTACCTAGATGAACACCAATATCTAAAACAACTCGAGCTGCTCGCATTCGTTGCCCATCAAGCATACCTAAACGGTAGGCAGGGTCATCAAGATAACCTAACTCTTGCATAAGTTTCTCAGCATACAAAGCCCACCCCTCAGCGTGCCCTGAAGTTCCCGCAAGCTGTCGTCGCCATAAATTCAATATGCCACTGTTAGCCACTGCCGTTCCGATTTGTAAGTGGTGACCTGGTACCCCTTCGTGGTATACGGTAGTTAGTTCCCGCCAAGTATTAAACTCTGTCACACCTTCAGGAACACTCCACCACATTCGACCAGCACGAGTAAAGTCATCAGAAGGTCCCGTGTAATAAATGCCACCAGAGTTAGATGGAGCAATCATACACTCCAACCTTTGAAGTTCCACAGGAATATCAAACTGGCTGGAAGCTAATTCTCTAACAGCCTTATCACTTACAGTTTGCATCCATTCTTGTAACTCTTCTACAGAATTTAGCTTCATAGCTGGATTAGTATCTAGATAGGCAATTGCTTCTTCTACTGTAGCACCTGATAAAACTTCTTGGGCACACGCTTCTTGTTCAGCAACCATACGAGCAAGTTCTTCCAAACCCCACTCATAAGTTTCGTCAAGGTCAAGTTTCATACCGACAAAACTTTCGCTGGCTCGCTCGTAGGCTTCACGACCAATACCGTCAGTCATTCTAGCATTGGGTGCTAGTTCCTCAGTGAGAAAAGTAGTTAGACTTCCGTAGGCTTCAGCCGCAGCATTAGCATTACTCAACAATTCAGTCTTCAGAGCCTCACTAATATTATCTCCTGAAGTTGATACGAATTCAGTAAAAAATCCGTCCCTCAAACTATTATTACGAGTTTGACTAATCACTGCTTCTACTTGTCGTAGAGCAGGAGTACTGCCTGAACGAATTCCCTCTCGTAAAGATGCCTTATAACCTTCAATAGCTTCTCTTACTCCAGATAGGCGACCATTGATGTTCGACCAATCCTTTTCAGTCTCTGTAGGCATAAGGTCAAAAATCTCACGAATACTTTGAGCAGGTGAAGCAATAACATTTAAGTCATCCTTCCAATCCCCCGCATCGATAGATACAATACTCGATTGAATATCACTCATAAGGTCTAACTGAGTAACTAAATCAACTTCATCATTTACAGGTGCTTGAATAAGTTTTTGCTTCACATCAATAAGTGCTTCACGATAAGCACTATTACCTTCTGGTGAATAGTCTGAAAGCTTATTATCATATTTAGTGTTACCAATATAAGTCGAAGTCTCAGGTGATAATTCTTCTAACTTAGCAACCCAGTCCTCAGCCACCTTATCCAAATATGTAGGCTTACGATTTTCTGACATACAGATTTCCTTTTCTGGCATCACAAGATACCTCAACTATGAAAATAGTCTATCATAAAACTTCTATAAAAGCAAACAATTACTTGTCTAAACTAAGAATAGGTGGAGTAATTTCAGTAGGAGCTACAGTCTTTTTATTATTAGCTATAAGAACGGCAAACCACGAAGCAAAAACAGCAATCAGTATAGGTAAGATGTTGTAGGGAAAAGGAATAACAAGTAAAAGAAAAATACATACAATACGCACAACCATTATTACAGTATAGGTAACCATCCTATTTCTGTAATCTTTACGAACATCAAGACCTAATGTTGTAACATTTTGTGGCTTATTTTTCTTAGTAACCATTTAGTTACAGTATCGGGTGTTTAGTAGCCTGAACCCATACCACAATAAACACCTTCTGCATTACGCTCTTGGAAAGTATTTCCACCTTCGAAAACAGGTAAGGCTATTTTGGTAAGAATAGGAGGGCTAGCAATAACTTCTAAAATAGTTGGAGCTTTGGCTTCCTCTACAGGAGAAGTTGGTTCTACAGGTGCTGCAGTCTCGACAGGAATAACTACCGCAGTTTCGACCTTCTCGGTAGGTTCAGCGGTTAGTGCAGTTATTTCAGAAATAAGTTGAGCAGTTGCTACTTCATTAAGAGCTAAACGGTTACGGTCTTTAGGATAAGCAATGTAAGGAACAGTATAGAAGGCTGTATTTTCTAAACCAATACTTTTCACAACTTTAGACAAGGAAAGCAAAGTATTTATATCAGCCAAGCTCTCTGAAACGGAAGTATTATCTAAAAGAGTATTTGCCATATTAACTGTTTTTACAGGGTCAGCAATCAGTCCATTATTCAATATCTTTGCCATAGCATTTTTCATAAATACTTGCTGATTATTGATACGTCCCAAGTCTGACCCGTCTCCAACACCATGACGCATACGAACAAACAATAATGCTTGGTCTCCAGAAAGATTACTATCTCCTGCTTCGAAAATGTTACCGCCATTTTCTTCATCTCTGATAGGTGTTGCTAAACATATAGGAACCCCACCTATTTGGTCAGTAAGAGATACAACGCTACGGAAGTTTACTAACGCAGCATATGGGATACTTAGTCCTGTGAGAGATTCCACAGTTTTTACAGCACACGATAAACCGCCTTTTTGTAAAGCAGTATTTATTTGACTATCACCATATGAGGCATTGCCTTCACATTCAGGCATTTGAACCATAAGGTCTCGAGGAAAAGAAACAACACTAATACGTTTATGGTCTTCACTAATATGAACGAGAAGGTTCACATCATTGAGAACACTTTCAGTAGTATCTTCAGGGGTAGCACTATCTCGTTGGTCAGAACCTACAAGTAGCATATTGAAAGCACCTTGAAAATTGGCAATTTTAGGTTCTGAAGTTTTCTTAGAAGAAGTTTCTAATTTTACAGATTTACTTGTAAGTTTGTTTTGAACATTCCATAAACTATATGCAGCGTAACTGCCTACGCTCAAAACTATTACTAAAATAGGTAGCAGAATAAACACAAGGACTTTTTTCCATTTGCGTTTAGGCGTAGGTGTATTAGGAAGTTCGGACATGGTTATTTCTTTTTAGAGGAAATTATTCGACAGGAGCGTTTATTGCCTGGTTTGCTTTCTTACTGAAAAGGAATAGGTAAAGAATTTCTAAAATACCTAAAGTGTTGACAAAGAGAAAAACAACGAACCATACAGGTTGACGAACTTTACCAGCACGGTATAAAGCGAATGCTTTCCAGATACCTGACCAGATAAGCACAGCAACAAGGATAGCAGCATATGTGGGTGCTATGTCAATGAGTTCAGAGAGTTGTGTTGTATCATTCATAATACTGTTATCGGCTTTTATAGATTACTATTTTTATGTGTAGCTAAAAGCTTCTTGGCAGTCTCTTTACGAAATAGTCTTTCATTTATTTCTTCTATAAGTTCCATAGGGTGTTTGACATTCTCTTGTCCCTTACCAGCATTCATTTTGATAACAAGGTTAGAGGACTCACTCTTCTCGAGTTTTTTCACTAAATCTTTATGAACAGATAACGTTTTTTCTACAGGAAGAGATAACAAAGTTTCAGTAGATAAAGTCATTCCTCCATCATTTAGTCTCCACCACCAATAAAGTAGGCTACTGTTAAGATATACATAAGCACGGTTCATATCTTCCTCTGAACGGAAGAAGAGTTCTTTGAAACTTGTTCTACTCAACTGTCTCTTTGTCGCAGTAATGTAATAGCGTGGAGTTGTAGGAACTATCAAAACATATGGAGTTTGTATAGGACTTAATAAGTTTGATAAAGGTTCCCAGCGGTCACTAAGAACTTCATTATAAAGTTTAGATAGTCCTTTATAATGTTTAGGGAAGATATCTTCCGTCAATACTACTGGAACTAGTTGCTTATCTACTTCTTGCCACATAGTTTCTCTTTCCGCACTCAACCAGCGAAGAAGAGGAGTAATACGAGTAGAAGTTTTACCGTCAGTCTTTTGAGCAACCATAATACTAGCACGAACGCTATTCGCTGTATTCGTATTAGTAGAACCAAACTTGATACCTTTAAAAATACTATCAGGGATGTTATCAAAGTTATAAATATCGATAACATTAAAGTTTTCTATAATGAGTTTGCGAAGTTCTCTAAACTTGCTACCATGAGTATATGATTGTGGGGTTACAGTAATATACCCTTTCATATTTTTTACTATAACTTCTAAAAAGAAAGCATAAAGGTCTCGTGCTTTTTTACTCTCCCAACGGTCATCGTTATGGGCAGCATATGGCGGGTTAGCAATAACATAATCTGGAGTAAGTGCTTCAATTTTATTAGGCAAACCATTTGGGTTCTCTAAAAAGTCTTGCTGTATCATTCTGTCTTTTAAAAGACTAAAAAGGTTAGGGTTCTTTTTATAAAATTTGAGAGTAAATAGAGCACGAGCAATAAGTAAAGCGAGAGGGTCTTTATCTGTAAGAATAAGTTTTTCTAAAATAAACTCTTCAGGATTAGGTTGTATAGATGCCAACGCAAAACTTAGATTACCTAGTCCTGAACAAGGGTCTAACCATACACCTTCAGAGAACTGGCGGGACTGTTCAGCCATCCATAAAGCAGCATCGTCAGGAGTAAAATATTGTCCCGAACTTTTACGACTAGAAGGATTAACATATGCTAAACTGTATTCATACATTATGCTTATCTGACCAAGCGATAAACCTTCTAGATAGTCTTTCGGTAGCACGCCTGTGTGAGAGAACTCAGCCGACATAATAAGTTGAGAAGCAACCTCAGTAGGGTAAGCATTCTGAGCGTGAGTGATAATAAGTTTCTTCCAAGTAGTTTCTAAACCCCACTGGGCTAGGAAAGGAGTTATCTCTTTTACAGGAAGATAAACTTTCTCGCTACTTGCCAACTCAACCCCTAATATAATATACTAAAAATATCGGCGGAAAAAAGTGAATAGAAGGATAAAATTATTCGTCTTCTTCTAAATCATTTCCCAGAATATCAAAATACTTATTTACTTGAGCAGCGAATAAAACATATGCTTCTTCAAAAGTAGGAGCAACAACATCTAAACGAATATCGTGGCAAGATTGAGTATTCGAAACAGGATGACCTAAAGCGTCTAAACTCTCCATCCACCCACCGTGTTCTAGAAGAACGTATACCTCGCCATTGTCGTCCTCTCCTACATAAGTGTATGAGGTTTCCCAACCGTTATCTAAAATCCACCATTCAGGGAATTTTACTTCACGATGATAGAACGCTGGGTGGTGTTGAACCCATTGGTATGATAGAGCCCAGTTTCCAGGATTGCTTTGATATTTCTCATTAAGTTCTAAAAAGTAAGCATAATCATTTTCTAAACTTTTCTGTTTACCTTCTGGATTGTAAGAGAAAATAGCACGGTGTCCTTTAGGGCTATTATTGCTCGGGAGGCTCTCAACAAACATTCCAGCAAAACATTCACCAGCATCTACTAAATCTTCACCATTGAAAATAACTTCTCCACCTAAAATCTTTTGAGCATAATCATATGCGTCAGAAGGGTAAGTGAAAAGAATCTGGTCATGCTCTACAAGAATATATTTACCATCAAAACTAGCCTTAGTTAGAGTATAGATAGTAGGGTTATAGTCTGGTAGAACGAGAAAGGGAGGAAGTTTATTCATAATAGTTATATCGTCTTTTCTTTTAAATAAAAGTTTATGTTATTTATGATAACGCAGAGCCTTTGTCTATTATTCCTTCGACTGTGCTTTTGCAGCACGAGCAGCCTGTCCCCCATAAACGACTGCATCACGGTCATAAGTAAGTTCCACATTAGAGTGGTTACGACCAGTAGCAGGCTCATAAATCTTAATACCTACATTAGAGGCTATTGCCTTCCCCAAAATGGTCTCTAACTCTTGGATAGCAATACGAGACTCTTCGAGACTACCGAACTGAGCAAAGCCGTTTAGTTCTATGTGATAAACCATTAGAGAATCTCTTCACCCTTGTCATCAATAAAAGTTAGAAGAGATTCTGCTAACCAAAGAAGTTCACGCTCTCCATCAGATAAGGCTTCTTTAGCAAAGTGGAGACCAGACAAGCGAGAACGAACCTCATCCAAAGTTAGTCCTGAAGGATATAAAGTTTGAGTGCGGTTACGAGTGTAAGCCATTTTTCGATTCCTTTGAGATAAGTGGTTATTTTATTAGCTTCAGTTTAGCATACTACATAAGAAAAAGCAAATTGCGTTAAACGCAAAATCCTTTTAGAACAACTTGCTGTTTTTAGAAAACTATGGTAGTATAAGTTGTAGATAACAGAAAGGGACATTCCTCTATGTCTGAAGAAAAGAAACCACAAGCACCATCAACACATTTTGATAAGTTGCTTGATAACCGAATCATCTGGGTTGGAACAGATGTTAACGATACGATGGCAGGAGATATTTGTGCCAAACTATTGCTACTCTCAGCCGAAGACCCTGAAGCAGATATCTATATGTATATCAACTCGCCAGGTGGTAGTGTAACTGCGGGAATGTCAATCTACGATATTATGACACTCATTCCAAATGATGTTGTAACTATCTCTTCTGGAATGTCTGCCTCTATGGGACAGTTCCTCCTTACTGCTGGAGCACAAGGAAAGCGTTACATTACGCCTAACTCTCGTGTCCTACTTCACCAGCCCTTGGGTGGCTTCGGTGGAACCGCAACTGATATCAAGATTCAGGCAGAACTTATTGGTGACATGAAGCACCGTCTCGCAGGTATTACCGCAAAGAATACAGGTAAGACTGTTGAGCAAGTAATCGCTGACGGTGACCGTGATAACTGGTTCACTGCTGAGGAAGCACTCGAATATGGTTTCGTTGACCATATCGTAACTAATGTAAATGATATTCACAATATCGTTGTTGAGAAGAAGGAGAAGAAGTAATGTCAGGTGGTCGCTATATTATGCCACAGTTCACGGAGCGAACTGCTTATGGAGTAAAAACGCAGGATGCTTATTCTCGTCTTTTCGAAGACCGAATTGTATTCTTAGGTGCTCCCGTCGATGCAGCAAGTGCTGATGATATTATGGCACAACTTCTCGTGCTAGAAGCTCAAGATGCTGACCGTGATATCACTATGTATATTAATTCCCCAGGTGGTTCTTTTACTGCTATGACGGCTATCTACGATACGATGCAGTATATCAAGCCTAACATTACGACAGTATGTCTAGGACAGGCATCTTCCGCTGCAGCTATTCTTTTGATGGCTGGAACGCAAGGACAACGCCTAGCACTCCCCAACGCTCGTGTAATGATTCACCAACCTGCTGTTGAAGGAGAACGAGGACAAGCTTCAGATATTGAAATTCAAGCCGTAGAAGCAGTCCGTATTCGTGACTGGATTGAGAACACTATTTCTTTCCACACTGGCAAGCCTATCAACGAGGTAAGTGATGATATTGAACGTGATAAGTTCTTGACTGCTCAAGAGGCTGTAGAGTATGGTCTCATTGACATGGTTCTCAACTCTCGTAAGAAAGGTGCTCCTCGTCTAGCAGTAGCATAACTCTTAAATAAAATAACCCCCAGCTAATGTTGGGGGTTATTTTTATTCTCTTGCCAAGATTCTAAGGCTTCATCAAGTTCTTCGCAAGTAGGTTCTCGACCGTGCGTGGCTTCAAAAAACACGTGAAAAGATTCATACCAATCTGACATTTTATCTGTTGGTTGATATTTTTCATAAGCACGAATGTAGGCTATTTTTATCAAAGTATTATCTAACAAAGCCTTCACGCCCCACGCAATAGCACATACTATTACAAACAGGGTAGCGGACAAAAGCAAGCTAGGTTCTTTGAGTTCTGGAATAAAAGACTGAGTAATCCCAAACACTATAAGAAATAGAAGCATACTACCTAGCTCAAGGAAGAGACTCCATAGCCCTAAAGCATCATGTTCTTCCTCTATAGCTTTGATAAACTCTTCATCATTAACGTCCATAATATCTATTATAGCATATATTACGATAATGCTTATGTTTTTATTTAGCCTTTATAACCAGCAGAGTCCAGGGCGTGCTGTAAAGATTGTAAATATGCGTGGCTCGTATAGGTAGCTCCTGAGACATTAGATACTTTCGCAGATTGTGCTTTGAGAACTTCAGCTTTTAGAATAGGTGCCGCTTGATTGCTTATCTGAACACTTTCACGATTGCTATCAGTAAGTTTATTAGCAACAACGTCTGTAATCTTACCATTTGAGATAACAGCAGATACTTGGACAGTTCCGTAGCGTGTATTGACTAAATCGCCCTGAAAAGTGCCGTCAGCAGCCCCTGAAGCCGTTGTAGAGCCCGCAGGGGTAGTTGGGGCGGTAGTTGAGCCACTTCCAGCCCCCGAAGCGTTAGAAGGGCTTGTAGAGCCTCCTGCGGTGTTTGAGGCGTTTTGAGCAGCCTGGTCTTGAGCATAAAGGTTGATACCAATAGTGCCAATAGCAGTAATAGCGATAGCAGAAGCTAAAATAGCAGGTGGTCTAATCATAATCTCTTCCTTACCACGCAAACTCTTCAGCATGGATTTGACTTTCAGGCACATCTGCCTTATGTAAAGTTCTCAAAACAGTGTGAGTCCAAGCAACAGGGCCACAAACATAAACATCATTATCAGCAATATCTGGAACCATGTTCAGTAGTGCTTGTAAATCTGTCATAGGGGATGGTGCGGTCTCGTGAGCAAGCCAAGAAGTTGAACGGGCACGCTTACCTACAGAATAAATAATATTGATACCCTTCTCTTCTGCTAAAGTTTCCAACTCGTTCAGGAAAGGCATTTTACTTCCTCTCTGACCACGATAAATAATAGTGAGGTCTCCCCTACCAAAATCTATAGCTTCAGTAAGAGCACGAATAGGAGTGATACCAACACCAGAAGCAATCATTGTAACACGGTCTCTCGTGCGACGTTCTTCCGTAAAGATACCATAAGGTCCTTCGAACCATACTCGAGTGCCTTTTTCAACTCTTTGAAGCTTATGAGAACCATTACCTAAGTCCGCTACAGTAATACGAAGAGTTTTACCATCTGGAGCGGCAGATAAAGAGAACGGGTGAGCGTTAAAGAATAAATGCCTTGACATAAAACGCCACATAAAGAACTGTCCAGCCAAATGAGGAAGCTTATCTAAATTTCGTCCAGTCATATAAATACTTACACTATTATCACTTTCACGCACAATATCAGAAACAACAAGACGGTGACGGAAACTACGATAAATAGGAAGCAAGAAACGATACACGAGGAGTCCAGAGACTGTAACAATATACAAACTTATCATATACATTTTAGTCCAGAAATCTTGCATATCTGTTCCTGTAGAAAATACGTGAGGAATAGAAATAATAAGTGCTACATAAATAGCAAGGTGAATTACATACCATACCTCATAAGGAAGCATCTTTCGAATAGCACTACCCGAAACAATTACAATAACTGTAATAATGATGAATGAAATAATAGCCCATTGAGTATCTTGCCAATCCCACATTTTGTCATACTCTGCTAAGATACTAACATTGTCTTTCACAGAGTAAGCCCACAATAAAGCAGCGAAGTGAATACTCAACAAATAATAGGCAGGCTTATTCAATTTCTTATGAACAGCAACCAGAGTATCTTGACCATACAAAGCATCAAGAAGTTCGATACGAGAAACAAGAATAACTTGTATCAACATTACATTGATAGCAAGAAGTCCTGTTAGGCGACCAACATCATCGATGATTTGCGTAACATCAAAAACTTGAAAACCTTTATTGAGAAAGAAACCAACAACTAGAGGAGTACAAGACATCCAAGCAAGCATTTCAAGCATGCTTTTTTGTTGCTTAATAGTTTTTGTAATCTTAGGAGAATATGCTATAGACATTTAATAATAAAATCTTTCCTCATATTATAGAGGAAGCCCTCTCTCAAAAGTCCAGTGGCTATACTTACCCATCTCATCATCAGTCTCTAAAGAAAGTAGCACTTCAGGGTAAGCCTTACTCAGGGCAGCTAATACGGTAATAGGAAAAGGTTCAAGAGTGTGAAAACTGTAAGTAGTACTACGTTCCTCATCATTATCGATATAAGTTTCAGTCATGACGGTACGAAGTTTAGCATCTTCAGGGAAAATAACGATATCGTTATTTTCTTCAGGGAATACAATAACTTCATTCTTGAAATCACCAAGGTGAGCAGCAAGCCCCTCAACTGTTAAAGTATGATAGAACGTATTAGCCATTATCTTTTATTCTTTCTCTTCTGCTGGAATAGTAATATCTAATTCCATAAGTTTGTCAGCAATATGGTTTTCCATACTGTATCCGTCGGAAATAAAACCGCAGATACATTTTGTTCGTGTTCCCATACCACCAAGTGCTCCAGATTTTTCAGCAGCGTGTGCTTCTAAAACCGTTACAAGTTTTTGTTTCGTTATATTCATCATATTTATGAACTCCTTATAAGGTATCGTCAAACTTTCAGTAAGTTTTTACCTAAAGTTCAGATACTTAGGAAACCCATAAGTTTCTAGTATAACCATCATAGCACAACTGGTTCTGTTTTGTAAAGTTTTCTAACACAATTGTTATTGAACTAAAACTAGGATTGTAAGGTTCGCTAAGAACCTTCTCAAAGAGTTCTATCTGTGCTAGGAAATAATCTACATAGTCATCCTGAATATCATTAGCGATGAATGCTTCCAAATGTAGTTCATATATATTTATAGCTTGTTGGGTTATTTGTTTCCAATTGGATGAACTCCAGTTCATTATGTCCGTCCCCCTTATGCCGTTATGTAAGAGCGATACCTAGCCGCCAGGTAAGTAAAAGTATCGTTACTCCCCTGGATGAACTCTTCTGTATCGACAACTTCCGAATCGTGAATAAAACCATTCTCACACATTTCAGCACAATACTCTAAAACAAAATTAATGATATCCCCAGCAGTCTCTGTATAACGGAAACCTAAACTCTTCAAATAAATACCCACATAAGCCTGAACCACTTCCCTATCATAAATGGGGTCATTATTAGAGATAGTCAATTCAGAGGTAAGAGAAGCCATCATTTGAGCAGCGAACCTTACACCCATATCATAGTTCTTACTGGAACGCTTTTTCGTTTCCCAACCTTCAACGGTCATACGGGATAAACCACTGCACCATAATAAAGTAATATCTGTAACTTCGTCGAGCAATTCTAAGCTGTAGTCCTCGTTATCACCAAACATCAGGTGAATATATTCCTGAAGCATTAGTGCTTTATCGTTTGGCACTATGCTTCCTCAGACTTATGGAAATGTTCATGCTGTTCAGGAGTAATACCATGTTCGAGGTCAATATCGTGGTGAATTTCTTCACGCAGGTTTCTACGCAGACGAGGTAGGATGATTTGCTTAAAAAGAATGTTATACATGAGGGCGATAATGATAACATCGAAAACAAGCGTCCAGATAAGTTCAGCCATAATATGTGCTGGGTCTAAAGCGATGCCCCATACTTCATCCCAGAACCCACCACTTACGGCGTGCCCCGCTTCTGCTAAAAACATTTATGCTCCAAATAAAAAAAGTCTATAACTATCATAGCATAGAATATGTGAAAAGTCTATTATCCGTTATAACAGAAACAAATAACATCTGCTAAATGGTGATGGTGATTATGAGTAGTTTGTTCTTCTAACCAGAAACGACATTTATAACCTTGACTATTAGCATAGGCGAGGAGTTCTTTTACATCCTCAAGGTTTGTTACAGGAACAGTTTCGTCTCGGTGACCATACATAACCATAAAACATTCTTCATTCGGGTGATGCTTTATAGTAAGTCCTCGCTTGGTTGCTTCCTCACGAATCCAGGCATTAAAATCGTCTTCTCTTTTATCACCGAACATAACAGCATTCCTTACTTTATTGTTATGACGGAAACTATCGGATAGTTTCTATTCAGGAACAACAAGCAAAGCGTGGACGCTATAACCGTACTGCTCGTTTTCCCACTCTTTATCCTCAACTCTAAAAGTATAACCTTCATTTTTTAGAGAAGCAAGAAAACTTTCTACTTCGTCCCAGTTATCGATACTGGCGAGTTCTTCACCTTCTACTGGATTATCAAGCCATTCGCTATCTACCGTGACAGCCATCGCCTCAATAAAAACTAGTTCATCAGCCTCAAGGCTTTCTTCCTCAATGAGAGAATCATCGTCGAGATAGAAATCGAATGGGCTCTCCGAAAGGCGAGCAAAAAGTTGGTCAGCAGTTTTAGTCATTTTTTCTTCTTTCTAGTGAAATATCCTATACTACTATTATAGCACGAATACCTTATCTTATCAACTAAAAGAAGAAACCCCCACTGGTCAAAGAGTGGGGGTTTGATACACACAATACACACATAAACTCAAAACGAATAAAGTTTTGGGTTAGGTATCTGACTCTCCAGTCAGACCCTCAAGTTGCTTTTCTCAACTTGTTATATTTTTAGTGTAGCACGACTTTTTGTTTTATGTCAAGTTGATTTTAGAAAAAGTTTTAAAATTTATTTCATAAAAAGTAAAAACCCCTGTAACCATAAGGAAACAGGGGTAAAAAATATTTTTAAAATTATCCCCAAGTGACCTTAAGGTTCTTACTGATAGCTTCCTCAGCAACAGACATAAGAGCCTCCAACTTAGAATCAGTATAACCCGCAGAACGACCAACAAAAGTAACGTTCTCAATACGCAAAGTATCACTACCAACATCGACAGGGTTGAGTGCCTGAGCCACAAGGATACGTCCCTTGAGGTCTTCGCCTGAGATAGCACCACAGCAACGGTCAGCAAATTCTGCTCCAACCTGAATACCCAGCACGTCAAGAATAGTAATAGCATTACCATTGCTCATCTGAACTTCAGCAGGAGTAGTGATAGGTTCCGCATAAAGGTAATCGCAGTAGATGTCTTCACACTGGTTCTTCACGGAAGAAAGCATAGCGTGAGCGTCTTCAAACGAATCATACTGAACGCCATCAGACCACTCGCCACAAACACAAACGATGTGGTGAGGAACATCAGACTGAAATTCTGGGGTAAAAGAAACCGACACGGTTTGCTCCTAAAGATTGAGATGAACAAGAACTGTTGCTATGTTTCCATTATAGCATGAAGCAGAACATAAAGTCAAATCTATTTTGTAGAATTCCCAAAGAACTCTACCTCTTCAGGTAAGAGAAGAATTTCTTTAGCCTTCGCATATTTGATAACTAGACGCTCTCGAGTTGTATCATCTAGAAAATTAGTTCTAGCAGGTAAGTTATTATGTATCAAATCAGCAACCTTCACTAACCGAGCAATAGGGTCATCAAGAATATCTTTGTAGTATTCTTCACGAGTAATTCTTTTATCGTAAGTGAGTAAGCCTACTGAACGAATAACTTTCTCTGAATAACCAGCCTCTGCTAAATCCTCTAAGGTAACTTCCGTATCTTCTACGACATCATGAAGAAGAGCAACCTTTACCGCATTTTGTTTATCAATAGGGCTTAGTGTTCTATAGAGTGGAGAACTTATGAGTATCTTGGCAACCTCTTTAGGATGCTCTATATATGGCACCCCAAGTTTATCTACTTGACCTGCATGAGCAGTAGTAGCATATTTGACTGTCTGAACAATATCCAAAGTTTTCTCCTTATCAAAGTCTAACATACTTTATAGTTATTTCATAGGTTACACTCCGATAAAGAATAAAGAATGAAACTTATAGACAAGTATCGGGCTCAAACCCCAGCCAAGAAAAACCTTATCGATTTGAGTGTGATACTCATTATAGGGTTACTTGTCGCATCTATCGTAAAAGTATTCTTTTTTCAGGGGTTTTATATCCCCTCCGAATCAATGAACCCTACCCTAAAAACTAACGACCGTGTAATCGTGAATGTCCTATACCCTAACGCTATTCCTTTACAACGAGGAGACATTATCGTTTTTGAGGATGAAGAAAATTGGATGGAAGGACACTCAGCACCATCTCAAAACTTTTTAGAACGAGTAATAGGTTATGTTCCATTCCGTGATAGCAATGCTAACTTCTTAGTAAAACGAGTTATTGGACTACCAGGAGATACAGTCAGCCATACATCAGGTGAGACTTTTATTCGTATCAACGGTGCCCCTTATAACGAACCCTACCTTGCCCCAGGAATGAATGCTTCAGATATAGACTTTAACATTACAGTCCCTGCGAATAGCGTTTGGGTTATGGGAGATAATAGAAGTAACAGTTCTGATAGTCGCTACCACCAAGAACAAAACGGCGGCTTTATTTCTTACGATGATATTGTAGGTAAAGTAGTTCTACTTTATTACCCATTACCAAGTTTTAAAACTTTTTAATCCAGCACGATAAACAGGATACATCATGAGGGCAAAGCCTACGACTCCTAGAATGATAAGTTTTGTGATAACTCCAGCAATTAGTAACGCCACGCCCACAAGGAGCACAATAACAAAGATAACTACTTTGCGAGCATCAAGGTGTTCTGACAGAGCGGAAGCATCCTCGTCATAAAGACCACCAACAAGGTTATCAAAGATTTCTTTTTCATTATCAGATAATGCCATACTTCAACTATCGGTTATTCTTCTTCATCAGCAAACCACTCGTCAGCATCATACCCAAAACGAGTAATGTCTTCACGAGTAATCTCTCCTCGTTCATCATCGTCGATACAGATACCATTACAATAAGTGATATGCCCTACAAAACTATTGCCTGTCTCCATAAAGTCATTACGGAAGATAAGGTCAGGATATGCTCGACTAATAAACTTTACAAAACCTTCAGCAGGTGACCAAGCAGTATCATAAGAGAACTCTAAAATTTTTGGTTCATTCTTATTCAGATAAGTACAGGCTGCATCCCACTTAGTACCCCAATTGTCAATACACCAATTATACCAACCATTTGTATTTACAAGTTTTTCAGGAATGGGATAAACTTTTGAGAAAGTGAAAACAAGTTGTCCCCAACCTTCCTCACGATACTGACTAATATCTTCTGCTTGTAGAGCCTCATCAGGAATAAGAGCCTGATAAATATCTTTACCTACCTCGCTACCATCAGTAGCAGTGATAGTAAGAATATTGTTACACCAGTTAGGCATTCAGTTTCTCCAAAAGATAGAACTTTGCTATTACTTCTATTCTACCATAAAAACATACCAAAAGCAAGTTTCTTCTAACCCACACTATGGTATGATAGAAGAATGAGAAACCGTGCCACTGTCCTAAGAGAGTATCTGAAAACTTTTGAACTCCCCGAAGAATATGTAGAATATATTACTAATAAAGATAATAACCCTTCTAACCTTCTCCCCTACCATAATGCTAATCATTGCTTTACAGTAGCAGTCAATACTATCGACGCTGCTCAGTATTATAGGCTTACAGATATTGACCAATTAGAACTCATCATTGCTTCTATCTTTCATGATTGGGGACATTCAGGAACAAGCAATGAAGCCTACAATATTCAACAAGCCGTAAACGGTTATACAGATAGTGTTGGAGTATATAAGGCAACCTCGCTCAACCACCTAAACATTATTCGTCTCATAAGAGCAACCGAATACCCTCATCTTCCAGTAGTAACATTAGCGGAACAGATTATTCAAGATGCCGACCTTCTTCAATATGCCCACACAGATTATAAGAAATGGGTTGAAGCACACAATGAAGAAACAGGACTAAACAAAACCTTGTCCGAAACGGCAGTATGGTTACAGACTCAAAGAATGAATACGGACTGGGGTCGTAACAAGCAAGACAAAACTATACAAAAACTTTTGCGAGCCAATAACACATTATCTTAAAAATAAGTTATATAACAGAATACCTAATATAACTACGACAAAAACAATACTACTTACACTTGTTTTTGAAGTTAGAGTAGTTCCACCAGAAGTTGAAGATGATATAGAATATATATCCCTCCCATTTCTTACACCGACAAGAACGGGAGCATCATTAGTAGTCCAACGATTTACCTGCTCTAAAACTTGCCCACCCACTTTACTAACCATATTTTCTAACTGCTTCCAAGTAGCTATGTCATGCAAATCAAAAAACTCATTGCTTATAATATAAAGTTTATTATCTAAAACTTGTATCTCCATCTTAGGAGCATAAGTTATAGCTGCTTCTAAAACATCAGGAGCAAAAATATAATAGAAATCGGTCTCTGTTCCTCGAGCACTATAACCTACAAAGATGTTATCCACACCAGCAGGTAAGCCTCTCTTCTCATTATTTGAATATGAATCAGAACCTGCAGCATCAATGATGTTTTTGGGTTTCAAAACCATGTTAGGAACCATCTGTGGTAAATCTATGATAAGCAAGCCCTTCTGAATAGTTTGCTTGTTCTTACCTGAACCAGAAGTATAAGACCAGTTAGCAAAAGTCACAGGTGACTCCATCGTCCGAGAAGTATATATAGCAATGTTAGCGATACCATCCTGGTTACCTCGAGAGAATAAAGGCAAAGGGTAAAATGGCAGTCTTACTTTCTCGTCTGCTATAAGATTATTTTGAGTAGCAAAACTTTTAGCAAATTGATTCTTATATTTATTTAGAAAACCTTTTATAAAAACTCCAATAAAAGTAAAAATAAATAATAATGGAAAGAAATTAAAAAGTAGGCTAAAAATTCCTGAATAACTTTCCGTAAAAGAACCAGTCTTTATCCAGTTGATAATAATGAATAAAACAAAGACACCTATAGCTCCAAAGACAACTACTTTTAGAAAACCTTTCAAAACCTTATCTACCATTTCAATACGGTTTGCTTTAGCGGAAGTTTCAGAATTATAGAAGAATGAATAATCAAAACCATCCCACCAGGGATTAGGTGTTATCATTTATGAAACCTTAAAACTGAATGCTAGGCGGGTTAGCAATACTAGCAGCGTCTTCCACATCGAAAAACTCTTGAGGGGCAAAAGATAAATATCCAGCAATAAGACTTGTTGGGAACATACGAATGCTCGTGTTGAAGTCTCGAACTCCCGCATTGTAGAAACGTCTTGAAGCCATTACTTTATCTTCTGTATCTACAAGGTCTGCTTGGAGTTGTAAGAAGTTCGTTGAAGCTTTCAAATCAGGATATGCTTCAGCAACAGCGAATAAAGATTTAAGGGCACCCTCTAATTGTCCCTCTGCTTTCGCAGCGTCCGCAGGGGTAGAAGCACTCATAATAGAAGCACGTGCTTCAGTAACTGCCTCATAGACGCCTCGCTCGTGAGAGGCATAACCTTTTACAGTCTCAACAACATTAGGTATCAAATCAGCACGACGCTTTAGCTGGATAGTAACATCACTCCATGCTGCTTCCACACGAACTTTAAGTTTTACTAAAGTATTGTATGTAATCCAGAGCCAACCAACTCCAAGAATAGCCAAAGCTATAATAACTAAACCAATAATAATATAAATATCCATAATGAACCTTTCACAAACTAATATCGGGTAAAAGCCGATATCTTACATAGTTTTTATGATAAGGAACAAAACTATGGCTCGTATAGATTCGATGACACTCATTGCAGATGAAAAAATTATTAAAAAATTAAAACCCCACTGGGTCGTACTCATTCCCGTAATTTTAATCTTCGTTATCTTTACTACCGTATATGGTTTACTTATGGCTTGGGTCTTGAATGAAACATATGATATCTGGATGGATATACTAGGATGGGCACTTACCATCATCTGGTTCTTCTCCACTCTTCTTCTCACTATCAAACGTATTATTTGGTGGGCTACAACAAAATACTTATTCACTAACAAGCGTGTAGTTACTCGCACTGGTCTTATCAAAGTACAAGGTGAAAGTATTGCTCTTAATAAGATACAAAGTATTCAGTTTGAGAAGACTCTTCTTGAGCGTCTCGTAGGTTCTGGTAGTCTCCTTATTGAGTCAGCAGCTGAAAACCATATCGTTATTACATATGTTACTCACGCTGAAGAAATCCAGCAACAACTTTACGCACAGATTTCATCTAACGAAGATGGAGCAGGTGTAGATAACAGCGTCTAACAGAGTATATACAAAAATACCCCCAGCTAAATGTTGGGGGTATTTTTAGTTAAGTATATTAGCGAAGCAAACGACGAGCAGCTTCCTGAGCAAGACCTAAACCGTAAGAGGAAGGAAAAGTGCCAAAGAAGTAATCCGTAACAGCCTCAACATCACCGTCAGTCTGTTCGATGATACGCTCAAGATATTTTGCGTGCTCTACCGAATAGATAGGGTGAATACCATATGCCTCAGCAAAAACCTTAGTTACTTTCTTTTCGAAAGTCGTAGCCATTTTGTTTCCTTTGATAGTAGTGTTTGTTTCAGTAATACCAGTATAGCATTCTTAGTAAAGAATGTCAACCTTAGTCAAGGATAACATCAATCTGGACATCCTCGTCATAAGTCTTCTCGGTGAGGAAGTAACCAATGCGGTTCACGAAGTGGAAACCGTTACCGATAATCATTTCGTCTTCATCGCCATCAACGAGAGTCCATACACCCAGACCGTCAGTCTTGAGAGCATATGCTTCTACGAACTCAAGGTCTTCACCGTAAGTTTCAAACAGTCGCCCCTCAAACGAAGCACGAGGGTTGATAGGGTTTGAGATGGGAGCGTAAGTCTCTTCCCATTCGTCGTAGCTAAGTTCTTTGTAGTTAGTTTCGGTAGCCATTTTATTTCCTTCGGTAGTGTTTTTCTTTCTACTATAAGTATAGCATTTTACTGGGATAAAGTCAAGTTTTAAAACTAAAAACCCCTACCTAATCTTGCAACTAGGTAGGGGTAGAAAGTTTAGATTAGACAGCAGTTACGTCGTGAGCAATCTGGCTCGCAACGTGAACAGCCTTCTTGTGGTTAACCTTGACGGCAACGTTAGCCTCAAGCCACTCTGCTACAGGGTGAGCAGGATTACCAGTAGCACCCTCAACGAGACCTACGAGTGTATCAACACTAGCACCATCGACCTCGACACCGTAGCCACGCTTTACACGGTCTGCAACCTTGAAGGCAACCTTTGACTGAACAGCACTCATAATGAACTTTCCTTTCGATTCTGTATTTCACATATGATATCATCAGCCTATCATGCTTTTATATCTATGTCAAATTTTTTATCAAGATTTTTAGAAAACTTTTTAAACTTGACTTTGAGGTAGATAAATGATATGATAAAAACCTACATTCGTTTTATTAGAAAGAATACTCTTGACTGCTACACGTGAATTCCAGAACCTGGTAAAGAAACAACTCTCTACCGTCTATGGGGAAGAGAGTCTATATTCCTCTCAACACGCAGACTATATTGCTGAGATTATTCATTACACTAATGGCGACCCTGAGACGCTAGCAGATTACCTCTATAATGCTTACCCTAATTCTTATGGTATTGATGTTGCTCGTAATGTTGCTATTGCTCTCGTAAAGTAGAACCGCAGTTCTTCTTAGTCTAAACTTTCGGTCTATAAAAAGACTAAAATTCACAGGACTTACGCAGGTATCTCCTACCTCAAAGTATGATATACTATATAGAACATTCCAATATATTTAGGGTATAATGACTTACAAGGATATCAAAAAAGCCGTAGCAGGCAATGATAAAGAAACAGGACTATCTAAAGTCCTCCTTGGTATTTCTATGACCTTTTTCGCAGCATATTTCGCTGCTACCATTTGGGGATTTATCGAAGTATTTACCGCCGCCGCCAGCGGCGAGGTATATGAACTCATACCACCATTCATCACAAGCGAAGTAATGTCATCTATTGCTTATCTCTTTATTCTTGTAAATGTGTGGAGACACATCAAACACGGTATGCCAGCCCTACACACATATACTCTTCTTTTAGTGATGACACCATTCGTTATTATCACTTCACTCCTATGGGGGTCAGCAATCCTTATTGAACGTGCTTGGTGTTAGTAACCTAAAACATTCTGGAAATAGTTTTCTATCTCACTATCATTCATTTGAAAAGTTTCCTCTAACCCTCGAGCGATAACTTTACGGTAAGCAACGCTTGGTGGGTCGAGCGGTTTATCTTGAACTCCTTGAGCATTCGTAAAAGTAAGAACAGGCAACCCGTGTAGGTAACCTACGAGCACGAGAGTGCCATATTGTCCGTCCCCCTCTATAAAACCATTAGAGAGTAACTCATCCCAATCAAAATCTACACTACCTATTGGAAGGTCAGATTCTTGAGCAGCTACATCACAGAACTGTTCTAAGGTAATGCGATACGCACGCCCTAAACTTTCACCTGGTTGAGAAAAGTCAGCAAACATTGCTCCCCCACCGCCCCATATTTTAGAGTCACCTGAAAAATATAAAGCAGCATCAAAAGTAACACCAAAGCTTAAAACAGGTATGAGAGTATTTCGACATCCCTTATAGATATGAGAGTTACCTTCAGGTTGTCCGCCTTGAATGTAACAAAAGAACCTATCGTGTGAAAGGTTAGAACCGTAAGATAAATAATAAACTTCACCTGGCTCTATATTCTCCACATGAGGAGCGTCCGTATTGACAGGTAGTAAAGATAAAGGTTCAAGCATTAGAGTAAGAAAACTCCAGCTAGGCAAACCACGAAAGGTGAAGCTACTAATCCAGCAATTGCTATTCCGCTAACTAGAGGTGAAGCATATTCTTGTTCTTGAGCAGGCGGAGCAGTCTGGATTATCTGTGTCATAAAAATACTATCGGTGCTACTCAAAAACTTTTTATAAAAATATCTGTTTTTATTTCAGTTTAACTTGACATACCTTTTCATACCTGTTAGACTGATAATATAAAGTAAGACAAATAAACACTACTATCAAAGGAAATAAAATGTTCGATAAGCTAACTAACAAGCAAAAGGAATACTTCTACGCTTGGGGAACCGTTGCTTCAGTAGCGGCTCTCGCTATCGTAGTTCCACCATTCGCCCTCGTTGCTCTCGGACTTGCTGGAGTAATGTCTCTTATGGTTATCAGCGTTCATGTTCTTGACTCTAAGGGAAAAAAGCAGTAAAGGTAGAAGCCTAAGCTGCTTTCCTCAAAATATCTTTAGTAATACGCTCCCACGAGACTGCTCCATAATCGGAAGCATAACCGTGAGGGCGTTCTACTATATAACCCCGAACATCTTCAGGTAGGGTTTGTATCCATGCAGCTGTATCGTCAATCAACGCATAAGCATTTAGTTTTTCAGCGATAACACCTTTAGGTGTAGGTTCAGGTTGCTTACCATCACGAGTAAAATATATGTCTGTAACAAAAGGTAGGTGTTCGCCAACCCAGTCTTCAGTAATATCTTGCCACTCATTAGCGTTACGAGCGGTCACTGCTGTTATAGGGTAATGTTCCGCTATACGAGTTAGTGCTACCATAGCTTCAGGTAAAGGCTCAGGGCGTAGTTCTCTAGTTGCTGCAATAAAATCTGGTTGTTTCTGTAACATATCAACTAAGTATAAATCTAAATCGTAGAACCAATAAAAGGCTTCATCAACAGACTGCCCTTTCTGTTCTAACCATCTATTCCAAGTGTGAAGAAAAGGATAAACAGTTTCGTCTAAATCTATTAGGATTGGTTTCTTATTCATAGGGTTTTTCCTATCGGCTAATAATAAGGAAAGAATATATTCCGTCTCAAAAAAGACTGAAAAATAACTTGACTTATCACCTACTAATGTAGTAAAATAGAGTATAGCACTTAAATGAAACTAACCATAAGGAGAACAATGGATTTTCTAGAACAAATTATGAGCAACTGGCAAGGCTCCTCTGACGAACTACAAGAACTCATTTCTGATATCGAGGTACCCTGCTAATGGATTTACTAACTATGGTAGCAGCCGATACTAAACGAATTAATGCGAAACCTAACAAGGGAACTATCAAAGCAAACTTCGAAACCTTACTTGCGAGGTCACTCAAAAGCAATGATGTCCAGTCAGCCGTATATTACCAAATGATGGTAAATAGCATTTACTAAAAGTCTCCCCCGAAACTATTCGGGGGTTTCTTCTTTAACAGGAAGATAAATATCTGACAACACACCATAATGGTCACTAGTAGTCAAACCATTCTCATTAGGCTTATCAGCCCATCGCATAAAACTCATAGGAGAACCTGTGCGTCCATACACCCAGCCATGCACAAGCATATAATCTATCCTACGGTCAGGAACCATTTCAGTAATAACAGAAACTCTTCTTGTAGCAGTCCAAATAGCTAATTTATTCTCCATACTGGAAGTAATTCGATTATTTTCATTACCGAACATTTTCCAGGCATCTACCCAGAAAGTTCCTCTATCACTTTTACCTATGCTCTTGCCATATAAGTATTGTATAGGATGAGCATCATCTTCTTCATTCAAATCACCACATAAGATAGTCACGCTATCAGGGTTAGCCATCGTATCTAACTCTGCCTCCGTAGCAAGAAGTTCTACTTGTTCTTGACGTACCCAAGTATTATGACCACCCCAACATAAATGAGCAGTATAAACATTTACTTCATTATTGTTAAAAAGGAAAGAAGCTTTTACAGCTGAAACAGTTGGAGAAGTAGCCCCCTCGACATCAAGGTTTATATCACGAAAAACAGTATCAGAAAAACGAGTAAGAATAGCAACACCACTACGGTTATCACTTATACGGTCTTTATATTCTTCACCTATATGTATATTAGTGAAACCTAGACTAGCAGCGATATGGTCAAGGTAATCATACTCACCATTCGTAAGAACTTCTTGTAGACATAACACATCAGGTGATAAATCTAATAGTTCCTCTATTAGCATCTCCATACGGTCTTCTAAATCGATAGGATTATGCATCAAGTTTATACTTGCCACTCTTAGAAGAAAATTAGAGGATATGAAAGTTTCGTGAATTGTGAGGTCTTGTTTAGGCATACTCAAATAGTTATCGGTTAGTTTTAGGCTTGACACTCTCCCCAAAGTTTGATATACTAGTTTTATGGCTAAAAACTTTGATGATGACTATTCCGACTTTGAATGCTTTTCTTGTGGCATCAACACTTTACATAATGATGAATACTATATGTTAGTCAATGAAATCTGGAAAGAAATCACTACTCGAAAAACTGTTCGCCAAATGCTTTGCATCGGTTGTGTAGAAGAGAAACTCTCCCGCCAACTTACACCCGCAGACTTTGCTGAAGTCCCCCTCAACTATATGCCAGAGTTCCCCCGTAGCGAAAGACTACAAAACCGTCTCGCATAAAGCTTGCTAAAATAGTTTTAAGCTGATACACTAAAGTAATAACTTATTTCATAGAAGAAAGAAAATAAAATGGCACTCAACGAAATCATCGGACTGGGCTTTATTGTTCTAACATTTGTAGGACTCATTAGTTTTCTCAACCTTGCCTTCTGGAAAAGCGGTGAATAAAATTGACTAACGCTAACCCAGAGTTTTTCAAGAAGCCCTATAAGCCTCAAAAAAGAAATAATAATCAAGTAAATCTCTTTGTATGCCTCGTAGCGGGCATAATGCTTATTTTAGTAGGACTAACCCTATCTCCGCTTGTAATCCTCGCAGGGGTCATTCTGTCCGTGCTGGGAATAGTTTTATTCGCTACTAAGGCTCCAAAAGGAAAAGAATAACTTACTACCGTTTTCTGGTTTCTATCCACAAGACAATAAGACTTGTAATGATAGCAATTGATGAAGCAATAACATTATGCCATAAACCTGTCAATACCCCATAGGTTACCCACCCCACACTGGAAAAGACTGTAAGCAAATAAGTTGTTTTCGATACAGTAGTTTGTTTATGTTTTTTATAATGGTTAATACTTGACAGTATCTGAGGAATACGTACAGAGAACACAATAAGAAACAAAGCCACAGTCATAACTATCTCATTACTGTAATAACCTAAGCCCACCATTACGAGAGCAGAAGTAATGATTACAAATAATGCCGTAGTCGCATTCCGTGCTTGCTTTATAAGCACATAAACTAAAATTGCAGTAAGAACCCAAGCAATAGAGTTTGTAACAAGTTGAGAGATACTATTATATTTAGCAGAGTAAGACGCCCATATAGCAAAATTAGAAAGTGCTATAACCCAAGTGAGTATGCTAACCCCTTCATGGGTTTTAGCTTTTAGTATTCTTAATAGTTGAGGAACAGCAATAGATAAACCTAGCGTTCCTGCAACAAAACCAAGTATTTCATACGCAGGATTCATATTATATTATCGTTTATTCGTAACGCAAAACAGCTAATGCATAATCGATAGTTTGGAAAAACTTTACAAACCTCTTATCATAAGTAACCAAAGCATCTCTATCGTTTTCTAAAAGGTGGTTATCAATTTGCGTAAGAACTTTTTTATCCTCAATATCGTGTATCACAGGAGAACCGTCATTTACAGATTCTTGTAGAGATAATGTTGGAGTTATAAACTCTTTACCAGATTCGGAAGCCTCTAACATATGTAACCAAGTATTGCTATGGTTTAGAAGTCCTCGCATATTGATACCTGTTTGTCGTGTCAATACAGAAGCAACATGGTAAGCATGTTTGATTGGGTAGAAGTGTTCTCCGCTCCATGCATATAATAAACGCTCTCGCCCTATTATTTTCTCAACACGGATAAGTTCATAACCTAAACTATTCATAATAGCATTTAGAAGGAATACATCATTCACAGTTTCTGGAACAATAGTTTGAGTAGGTTTAACATCCTCGTCATAGAAGAAAATCTCTAAGTCTAACTTCTTTAGTTTCTCTATATTTTTCTCAGTAACGTCTAACTGAACCCAAGAAATATCTTTCTCTCTCATAATACTTGCTCTCTTCCTAAAACCATGTTATTATAGTATATAGGATAAACGATTTTTAGGCACCCCCTAAAAACACCGATAGAGGAAATATGACTAATCCACTTTATAACCCCAGTGCTGACCCGTTCGCTATTGCTCGTGAAGCAGCCATGCAAATTGAATACATTACATCCGTCCCCAAACATGATATCGCTCTAACATTAGGTAGCGGTTGGGGCTTAACAGCAGACCGACTAGGCGAAGTAACCCACACCATTGACGCTACTGAAATTGTAGGCTTCAACGCTTCTCAAGTTGCTGGACATACTGGAACACTCAAAAGTGTTCTACTTCCTAATGGTAAGCGAGTTCTCATTATTGGTGCTCGTACTCATTATTATGAAGGTCACGGTGTTCGCCCCGTAGTTCATTCCGTTCGCACCGCTGCAGCCTGTGGAGCTAAGACTATGGTTCTGACTAACGGTGCTGGAAGTATTCGTCCTGAATGGATTCCAGGAACAGTAATTTTATTGAGAGACCACATCAACCTGACAGCGGATAGTCCCCTTGAAGGAGCAACCTTCGTTGACCTAACCGACTTATACTCTCCTACTCTTCGTCATATCGCTCACGAGGTAGACCATACCTTACCAGCAGGCGTATATGTTCAAAATCGTGGACCACACTATGAGACCCCAGCAGAGGTAAAATATGCTGACATTATTGGTGGAGATATCGTTGGCATGTCTACTGCTCTTGAAGCAATCGCTGCTCGAGAGGCAGGAATGGAAGTATTAGGTCTAAGCCTTATTACAAACCACGCTGCTGGAACAGTAACTAATGAGGCACTCAACCACGCTGAAGTGCTTCAGACAGGTAAAGAGAATGAAGTTCGGCTCGCTGGACTATTATCTAATATCATTCATCGTATCTAAGATATATAACATAAAATAACCCCTAGCTAATGTTAGGGGTTATTTTTACCTTCCAGATAAATGAGGTTAAAATAATAAGTCCCCCACTACCTAACAAAAAAAATAGTGGGGGAAGAGAATATCGTTTAGCTAACCTTACTCAAAAAGTCGTGAACAGAATATACCTTTTACCAAAAGGAAAACACGAACGATATCGAGGCTAACAGTCTAGGCACGAAAGTTAGGCATATCATAATGCCCTGAAACTGTCATATTCTCTCTTTACTTATATAACAAGCATATCATAGTTATTTATAAAAGTCAAATAGCATACTCTATATAGAAAAAGTCTGATATACTACTAAACAAGTCTGTGTGTGAAGAGACATTCTTTTGACACTATAAATAAGGAAAGATATATGAAAAAAAATATTGCTTTAGGAACAGTAGCTACTGTTTCTCTGGTCACGGTTGCAGCAGGTGCTACGGCAGCTTTCGCAGCCCCCTCCACACTAACAGGTTTGAGCTACTCTCCTAGTGTTGGAACATTATCTACAGTTATCGTAGAACAAGTAAATGGTGGAATTAGTTCTGCTAACGTTACAGGATGTATGGTCAAACTTGCTGATGGTGTAGAATACTTTTCTGTAGACCTTCTAGATAGTAGTCTCAGCGGTACGAACACTCCTGATGCTTTCGGTTTTAATACACCCCCCGCAACAGGAACTACAACATACACTACAAACGTCTACAACGATATTTTATGTGCTGATGTCACCCCAGCAGACGTTCCAGTCTCAGCATCTTTCGATATGCTACCTGACGCTACTTTTACTTTTACTACCCCAACAGTCCCCATGACTCAAGGTTTTATATATGTTAACCGTCCAGTTGCTTACACAACTAACGGAAGCTTCGATTTCGCTACGGGTGGAGAGTTCACAGTTTCTTCTTCCTCCCCTAACCCACTACCAGCAGGACTATTTCTTACAGGAGCAACATCTTCCTCTGGACAACCAGGACTAACTATTTCAGGTAGCCCTACTGTTACAGGTACCTTCCCAGTAGATTTGGTTCTTACAGACTATCACGGTAACTCTACAGTATCAACTCTAACTTTTGATATTGCTGCAGCTCCTGTATATACTGCGACTGTAGATTCAGACATTACAGTTGTAGAAGACGCTGCTTCAACCAGTAACCCTATCAGCATTACAACTTCAGGTTTCAACTGGGATAATGGTGGAGTTATTTCTCTCGATACTACAACCGTAGGTTGTGACGCTCTACCTGCTTGGGCTTCATTCACAGGTGACTTCTGGGATGGCATTAGCACTCCCACATTCTCAGCTGCTGGTGTTCAACCTTCTGTCTCTCTTGTAGGTTCCGCTCCAACAGGTTCTGTAGGAACATTCAACCTTTGCCTTCTTGTTGAAGACCAGAACGGTGCTAACGCTGTTGCTCCATTTACTCTTACAGTAAGTGCTGCAACTCCTGTGCCCCCTACTCCACCTACACCGACTCCTGTGCCAGTTCCTGCTGATAATACTTCCGCAGACCTTGCTTATACAGGTGCCAACGTATTGCCAGCACTTGGACTAGGTTCTCTCCTTCTCTTGCTTGGTGTTGGTGTTATGTTTGTAGCACGAACTCGTAAGGCTCGTAACTAATAAACATTAGATACAATAAAGAAACCCCCAACTAAAACGGTTGGGGGTTTCTTTATTTAGGTTTAGGTTATGCTCGGTGAATTTCTACCGTGTAGCCTTCGCCACAACCAGCGTTACGAGCAATCTTCTCTGCCTCTTCATAAGTGCGAGCCATAGAGATGAAACCGTAGCCATCAGTTGAGCGGTATGATACTGAGAAAAGTTCTGCCTTAGCCATTTTGTTTCCTTTGATAGTAGTTGTTTTCTTACTTGATATTATTAGTCTAACAGAGCATAAAAAGAATGTCAAGTTAAAACCAAAACTTTTTATAAAAATATATCGTCCTGAAAAAGACCATAAAAACCCCTGAACTTTTTCTTATAAAACTCCGACACGCCGAAACAAATACCAGAAAAAGTTTTCATACCATATAGAGTATAACTATAAACAACAACGTTAAACAGTTAAGGACACTTCTCATTATGGCTTCACCACTACGCTCAACACTCCAGTATCTTGGTCTCGTAGATGAAGACTACACTTCAAACAAAGCAGAACTTCAGATTGTTCCATCAACCAAGTTCCTCTCCCGCCCAGTCAAGCACGCACAACAAGTAGAAGCTCCAAACGAGATTGTAACCCTACACCCCAAAGTTTATTCCGATGCTAAATTTATTGCTGAACACTTCCGTGAAGGTATCCCAGTCATTATGAACCTCGCACAAATGGATATCAAAGACGCCCGTCGTTTAATTGATTTCGCTTCAGGACTATCACAAGGTCTTCACGGAACTATCGAACGCATTACTTCACGAGTTTTTCTACTCTCTCCTTACAGCATTCTTGTATCAGGAGATGCAGCAGCGGATACAGCGGAGGTGGACACAACATTTTTTAGGTCGTAACTTTATATAGATTTTCTTTCCAGAGAAAAGCAATAACCCCTCTACTCGTTTTCCAGTTCGCAGTAGAGGGGTTATTACTTTTAAAATAAAACAGGCGTTAGATATCATTTATCATCTAAGGAGAGTCTATTATGACTAAGACTAATATCATTACAAATACTATCGATATCAATACCCCCGCTATTGAGGGTTGTAATTTGTTTCTTCCTACCCGTGAACAACTTCTATTGTTTATCTCCGAAGCTTTAATTCCAGAAAATTTTGAATATGGTATTAATGATAATATTCAGGTTAGCTTAATTGTTTCTCAAATCTTAAGAAGTAATGATAAGCAAAACTTTATGTGCAAAGCTAAAGAAGTTTTTACTTCTATGGATGAGAAACACTTAGCTCTTTCATATTATACTCCACAATTTTATCAAAAAGTTTTAGACATCAATAACGAAACCTGGTCAGCTTTAGTTCAAAGTGGAACAGGTTTAAGTATCTTAGGAAATATTGCTTTATATCAAATTCTGCATACTGCCAATTTTAGTGACGAAACAAAAAAAGATATAAAAACTTTAGCAGCAAAACAAGATTTCTACCCTTCAACAGGTGTTATCAACTTAGACCACTTAAAATACTCAAACTAAAACACTTTTATTACTTCCTATAAGATGGGAAGCAACGCAGTATATACAGTACGCAAATGTTTAGCATCAACATACAAGTCAGTAGTATCAAGTTGAGTCAAATCATAAATATAACAATCAGCACCCGCACCATTATCCCGCCATTGCTCAAACATTACACTCCTCGCACTCTTAGGTAACCCCAAAGTATAAAGTTTCTGTAAAGCCTTCTTACTTCTTTTATTATCAGCCCGAATACTCGCTACAAGTTTAGTTTTTAGTTTCTGAAAAGCAGTAATAGAAAGTATCAACCTGTATATATTGAACCCTCCCCCTCTAAACTCAGGCATAAGAAAAACAGTAGTTTCCCATCCACCTGTAATAGGGTGAATTTCAAAACCAAAAACTCCCACAATAACATCATCCTCTATGCACCAAAAGAAAGGAGTGTTATGCTCATAGAAGCGTTCAATATAGTCGTAAGCATTATCCTTACCACCCACGTGCCAGTCCCACGCAGTATCTAAAACAGACGCTCGTGTCATATCTAAAACACGGTCTTTACCGCCAGTAATAATATCCATAATAAAAGTATCGGATAGTTTTGTAATCTATTTTTAAGTTTAGCAGTATTGACGAAAACAGCACCTAAAATAATAAGTATGCCTCCTACTATTATAAGCCAAGTAATAGTTTGGTCAAGAACTAAGGCTCCTAAAATAATAGCAAATACAGGGGCAAGGTAGTTTGCTAGTGAAGACCTCACAGCGGTTGTTCTGACAAGCAACCAAAACATTGCTATTTGAGGAATAATATAATTCACAGTACCTAAAGCTCCCAGTAGAAACCATATTTCGATAGAAGGAATATTCATGTCACCTAGTAGAAATGCTAAAGGTAATACACACAAAGTTGATATAACAAGTTGAGGTGCTAGAAGTTCGACAGCGGGTCTTTCAGATAATAATTTTCGCCATCCCACATACACTATCGCAGCAGATAATACACCTACGGCTAATAAACCAATCCCTGCCCACCAGTTGCTAACATCTAACGCACCATTCTTACCTACAGTCAATACGGCAACTCCTACGGTAGCTAGAAAAACACCTACCCAAACTTTTATAGAGAGTCTTTCTCTTAAAAATACCCAACCTAATATTGCTACAACCACAGGTAAGAAAGCCACAAATAAGGCAGCAACTCCAGCAGTAACAAAAAGTTGAGCAAAAGTAAAAGCGACCGCAGGAATAGTTATATTCACAATCCCCAAAGGGATACTTCTTAACCATAAACTTTTATCGAAAACTAACCACTTTCGATACCAAGCAATAGGTAGCCAAATAAGACAAGCAAAGCTAAGAGATAAAGCAGTAACGCTCCAACCGTCTAAACTATCTAAAGCCAAAGATGTAAGAACTCTTTGAGTACCTCTTGACAAAGCAAAAACTAAAATTACGATAGCAACCATATAACGCATAGATAGACTATCGGAGCTGATATAACATTAGCTTCTAGGGTGAGCGGATAAGAAATCTACCATAGTTTTAGTAGAAGAAAAACTATCACTATTAAACCAGCCATGCCCTTGCTCACTAACGGTAACAAAAGATACGGCAGTATTACGAGAACAATTATCCCAAAGCTGTTGCTTAACCTTTTCAGAAACAACTAAACTCTCGGAAGAACATCCGTCCACTACAACATAAGTTTTGACGCCAGTTTCAGCAGGAGCAAACAAGACCGTATCGAATAATCCTTCCCCGCCTTCTAATGGAACCACTAAATCTTCATCTCCATGAATGTGTATAAGTGAGACAGGATAATCGGGAGCACATTCTGAAAATTCGATAGTACCAGAATGAACACCTATACCTGTAACATATTCTGAAAGTTCGCACCCTAAACGGTAAGCCATAATACCACCACTCGAGAACCCTATAATAAACACACGAGAAGTATCAACATTATAGTTTGCTTCTACTTCTACAATAAGGTCTCGAATAAAACCTACATCGTCAGTGTTGAGACTATTCCCGCAACATTCTCCCCCAGCCCAATCTGTAGGAAAACCTGAACCGTTAGGGTAAGCCGTAATGAACTCTTCACTATCTAAACCTGAAACGGTTTGGAACTCTCTTCCATTCCCACCAGAACCATGTAAAGCAACCACTAATGGTAACTTATCATTGCTATTTTTAGGAACATTAAGAATGTAAGTTCGTTCGTCTAAATGTTCAATACTTTGCCCCACTAAAGAAATAACAATACCACTAATGATACTTATCACTACCAAAACAATAATGGGTATAATGATATGGGTGTGTTTTTTCATATTTACATAATAGCATATTTTTCTACAACTTGTAGTATTTTCTAATAGTTAATACTTATTAGAACAAGGAACAACTCCGATAGGTTTATTATGGAAATAGGTTTAGAAGCATTAGGTATATTAGCAGCACTTTTAGATTTATCAATGAGCCTGCCACAGACTTATAAAATTTGGAAAAATAAAAATACGGAAGGTGTAAGCTTATTTACTTGGCTGACACTTTATACTACTTTTAGTGCCTGGACTATCTACACTTACCAACAACATATTTTAGCTACCGTCGGCTTCCTTATAGCTGCTCTTTTCATAGGAGCCTTACTTCTACCCGCAATATTTAAAACTCGTAAAACTCCTCCCCTAAAAACATACAGTATCATATTAGGGATTCCTTTACTTCTTATACCTTTCATATATTACGCCCCCGCATTAGCGATAACTATCTTTTTACTTTCATTAACTTTTAACCGTATCCCTCAAATCGTTAAGTCATATAAAACTTATAAGAATACTCAATACTCTAATGTTTCTTTATCTGCTTGGATATTAGGATTAGCAGCTAACTTATGCTGGCTCGTATATGGAATACTCAAACCAGATATAAACATTATTCTCATTCCACTTATGCCAATACTTTATGACCTAACTATTCTAACCTTCGAACTTCTTGGCAATCGCAAATATAAAAACAGTAAAAAGTTAGTCCCCTAACTTCCGCACAACTTTCGTCTAAAAACCCTCACCTATAATCCGATATCATACTTATGAGATTCGATAAGCCCTTACTTGCTATTATTGTAGCTATGCTTATTGGAGGTGTAGGAAACACTTTACTTGCCACCAACCCTCAAGACCCTTACCTTTTCTTATCTATAAGATATTTGATAGCAACACTTATTCTTATTTATTGGGTTCCTAAGATTTTCAAACTTAACTGGAAACTTCAACTCGCAGGAGCACTCGAAGTAGGAGCACTCATAACATTAGTTCTCTCACTCTCCACTATCAGCGTAGCCCTCGCTACAACAATAGGAACTCTCGCCCCACTACTATCACTTGGTATAAATAAAATAACTCAACATCAAAATCTACCAAAACTAACTATACTTCCAATCCTTCTAGGTATCACAGCAACAGTTCTTATAGCTACGCAGAAACCTATAACGGTCGAAAGCATTACGGGTATCCTTCTCGCCATAGCATCTATCATTTTAGGAACAGCAGGAAGTATTATAAACGGCTGGTATGGTAGTAATACTTCAGCTTGGACACGTGCAGCTATACCAAACCTATTCGGTACAATAATACTCGCACCAATACTTATTCTCAACCTGACAGATAATAACGCTATCCACCCAGACGGTAAAATGATATTAGCAGCATTCCTTATTGCTCTCCTACCAGGAACAATAGCAAAAGCCCTTACGCTCTACGCTCTCAAAACCATTCCCGTACCACTCGTTATGGAAGCATCCACTCTCGCAGTAATAACAGCAACAATAACCTCTTGGTTGTTACTCGGTCAAGAAATAACCCTAACAACTATTATAGGTGTCTCTATAGGAATCGTAAGCACAATTATCCTCGCTATCCTTATAGGTAAACAAACACAACCTATCGAGAGTTAGTATGCTCCCATAAAGTATTGAGGTAATCCTGACCCCAATTATGGTGTAAGCGTTTCTTATCAGATACCCGCACCAACGCATAAGCCCCAACAAGGAATGCTACAACACCAGCAATACAATATACAACCTTCATAAAGAGGTTATCGGAATAAAACAGAACTATGTAAAAAGCGTCCCTACCCCTCAGACTATTCCGCACAAGAAAAGTCTACAATTGTCCACTACAAGTAACTTGCCTAAGCACAGACATTAGCAAATAATAATATATAACCGATAGATACCTAAACCTCGTGGTCACATCACTTTTAAGGAAAAGGGAAAAAATGAGTTTCGGACAATCAATCAAATCCTTTTGGGCAAACTACGCTAACTTCAAAGGACGAGCACCACGTAGTGCTTTCTGGTGGGTACAACTCTTCTTCATAAGCACCCTTCTCATCCTTGAAATATTACGCACAATCGCCATCCGCTCTTTCGATATTGCTACTTCAAGCTTGCCAGGTATATTATCTGGACTAGCATCTATATTCGTTATAGCAAGCATTATCCCCATGTTTTCCCTAACCGTCCGAAGACTACATGATATAAACAAATCAGGATGGCTCACCCTTATAGCACTTGTCCCAATTGTAGGATACCCAATCCTGCTCATTCTCATGATGCTACCCTCAGCTCCAGTATTTACAGCTAAACCATATAAGGGACAATACTTATCTGCTTGTAAAGTATGTTGGCATAATACCACTGAAGACCCCACACACGAATGTAATACTTATATTGACACTATCATTCATGAACGTAACGGTGTCAACGGTTATGAAGGCATAATTCGTGACGGACTACAAACCGAAAGATGGAACTGTCAACACATCCACAACACAGAACAAGAAGCCCAACAGTGTGCGTCACTACACGCAATCAAACATCAACGAGGCGAATGTATCTGCACCTACTTCTGCCCACCCATAGATGAAAACATCAAAAGAGCAAAGAACGCTTACGTTTATGTAATGAAACACGACACCCTCAAATCAGTAAAAATAGGTGTGAGTGGAAGAGCATTCCCCCACCGAGTACAAGAACACATAGACAACGGATGGACATTCGTCGCAGCCTATACAGGACTAGACGGCATGACAGCATATCAGATAGAACAGGCAACGATAGCAACTTGGAGAATTAATGGCAACCCTAAACATCTCAAAGCTGCAGACATGCCTCAAGGCGGAGCAACAGAAACAGCATCCATATTCAGTGTAGACATAAACAATATCCTCAACGATATAGAAAAAGTCACAAGTACAAGCCCCGTAACCGTATTACCCACTATAAACAACTAAACTATTCCACCCCCATAGAAAGATAATATTTTGGACACTACTAAACTTTCAGACAGTAAAAGCGACACTTACCTATTCCTTACCTCCACACTCTTCTACCTAATCGGTGTAGTCTCAACCGTCTTTGCCATACTCCACATGACTTCCCCACTCATCCCATTCATAGCATTCCCCATCGCAATCATTCTCCATATTATCAACATAAAACTACACCCCGTAGTCATTGCTCGTAAAAAGAATAAATAACCTCATAACCACCTATACCATAAAAACTGATGAGTAACACTTCGGAATAAATAACTCAAGCTTCCAAAAATGCTTAGAACCCCAACTGACATAATAAATATTATTCAGTCCCAGCCCTTCGGACTGGACGACAG
>ERZ1034361.296-NODE-296-length-35568-cov-5.424896_pt1 | contig 35568 bp, 32 predicted proteins | sample MGYA00520617_ERZ1034361 | MGnify/ENA primary metagenome ERZ1034361 (study PRJEB33736, sample SAMEA104284507) | Azolla filiculoides | biome: Urban; feature: Water surface; material: Ditch water | place: Netherlands | collected 2015-10-28 | depth 0-0.1 m ...
GTCAGTCTGGACTACATCAGCCGTTATGAAACAGCCTCTGCCAGCTTACTGGTTGATCGCATCGAACAGATCATTGCAGAAACTGGCCAGACGGGATTCCATTTCGTTGATGAAGCTGCGCCACCCAAGGTGTTAAAAGCCCTGGCTGAAGAACTGATTCGACGTAAGGTCACCATTTCATGGTGGGGCAACATCCGCTTTGAAAAGACCTTCACGCCTGAATTGGCGGAACTCCTGGCCGATAGCGGTTGCATTGCCATGTCGGGTGGTCTGGAAGTGGCATCGGACCGTTTACTTAAATTGATGCAAAAGGGAGTCTCGGTAGAGCAGGTGGCTCAGGTAACGCGCGGCTTTGCAGACGCCGGCATATTGGTACATGCCTATCTGATGTATGGTTTTCCAACGCAGACCGTTCAAGACACGGTGGACGCTCTGGAATATGTCCGCCAACTATTCGAGAACGGTTGTATCCAGAGCGGCTTTTTCCACCGTTTCACGTGTACCGTTCACTCGCCAGTGGGTTTAGATCCAGAGGCATACGGCATTAGCCTGCAGCCATTACCACCGATCAGTTTTGCCAAGAACGATGTGGCCTTTATTGATCCGACGAATGTGGATCACGATTTGCTGGGGCAGGGGCTCAAGAAGGCGATATATAACTTCATGCACGGTATTGGCCTGGATGAAGACGTGCGAAGCTGGTTTGATTTGCCCAAAGGTCAGCTACCTAAATCAAGCGTTCCCCGACAGAAGATCGCTAAAGCATTAGGCTTTATTTAGCCTGTACGGCTTGGTGTCGTGGGCATGACACCAGATGGTCATTGACCATGCCGCAGGCCTGCATGAAGGCATAGCAGATGGTGGGACCGACAAATTTGAATCCGGCCTTGAGCAGGGCCTTACTCATGGCTACGGATTCTGCTGTGCTGCTCGGTAACTCGGCCATGCTCAACCGATTATTCTGAATCGGTACATTGCCAACAAACTGCCAGAGGAACTCGCTGAATGATTGGCCACTGGCTTTGATGCTCAGGTAGGCCTTTGCATTGAGGATAGTAGCGGCGACTTTCGCCCGGTTGCGGATGATGCCGGGGTCGGCCAGTAAGGCTGCAACCTTGGTCTCATTGTAGTTGGCGATTATCTCCGGTTGAAAACCATCGAACACCAAGCGATAATGCGCGCGCTTTTTAAGAACGGTCGACCAGGAGAGACCCGCCTGTGCCCCTTCCAGATTCAGCAATTCAAAGAGGGCAAGATCGTTACGGAGCGGCACACCCCATTCTTCATCGTGATACTGGCGGTACAGATCAAAGCCCGTGCACCATGGGCAAACAGATTCGCTGTTACTTGAGTTCTGCGGCATAGATTTCAGGGCTAAAACCGACCAGAAGCTTTTTTCCGTTATCAAGCACCGGGCGTTTGATCATGCTCGGGTACTGAATCATGAGTTGATGTGCTTTGGCGGCATCGACATCAGAACGCTCGTCATCGGTGAGTTTTTTCCACATCAGACCCCGGGTGTTGAGCAGAGTTTCCCAACCGGCGCGTTGGATCCAATCCGGCAGATGGCTTTCGGCAACACCCGCCTTTTTGTAATCAACGAAGGTATAGGCAACACCATTGGATTCGAGCCAGGCAAAAGCCTTCTTCATGGTGTCGCAGTTTTTGATGCCGTAAACGGTGATCATCTTTATTTCCTCAGCTTGGCTAATGCTTCAGCCATGGCGTTGTTCATGGGCGCGGCTTGCTGGCGGGGCGCTTTCTGCGGGCCATTGTCACGAGGTCGTTGTTGCTGATTACGATTGGCACCAGGCGCATTCTCGTGACGTTCGCGCTTTGGTGCGGCCTCATCACTCATGCGCATGGTGAGCGCTATGCGCTTGCGAGGAAGATCCACTTCCAGAACTTTAACGCGGACTACCTGACCGGCCTTAACCACTTCGTGCGGATCTTTGACAAAGGTGTTCGATAGGGCAGAGATGTGCACCAGACCATCCTGGTGAACCCCGATATCAACAAAGGCACCGAAGGCGGCGACGTTGGTAACCACGCCTTCAAGCATCATCCCGGGTACCAGATCCTTTACTTCTTCAACGCCATCAGCAAAGCTGGCGGTGCGGAACTCCGGTCGCGGGTCACGGCCCGGTTTCTCGAGCTCTTTGAAAATGTCCTGAACGGTGGGTAGACCGAAACGATCGTCCGTATATTTTGCAGCGCTGAGTGAGCGCAGAACACTGTTGTTACCCATGATGGATTTGATGGGTTGTTTGAGATCAGCAATCATCTTTTCAACAACCGGATAAGCCTCGGGGTGAACAGAAGAGGCATCCAGTGGGTTTTCTCCATCACGGATCCGCAGGAAGCCTGCAGCCTGTTCAAAGGTCTTGTCACCCAGTCGGGGCACTTGCAGGAGTTCCTGGCGCGTCTTGAAAGCACCGTGCGCATCCCGATAACTGACGATATTGCTGGCCAGGTTTGAATTCAGTCCTGAAATGCGGGTAAGCAGTGGTGCCGAAGCGGTATTAACGTCAACACCTACGGCATTAACGCAGTCTTCGACCACGGCATCCAGACTGCGTGCCAGTTTCAATTGAGAGACATCGTGCTGATATTGCCCAACGCCGATCGACTTGGGTTCGATCTTGACCAGTTCGGCCAGTGGATCCTGCAAGCGGCGTGCAATAGAAACCGCGCCACGCAGTGATACATCGAGCTGTGGGAATTCGCGGGCAGCAAGTTCGGACGCCGAATACACCGAAGCACCAGCTTCGGAAACAACAATCTTGGTTAGCTTGATATCCGGGAACTGCTTCATCGTGTCGATGATGAGTTTATCGGTCTCCCGGCTCGCCGTACCGTTACCAATAGCGACCAGGGTGACCCCATGCTTTTTGGCTAGGGCAGCGATGGTGGTCATGGAGCCCGCCCAATCACGTCGCGGTTCATGCGGGTAGATGGTATCGGTATCCAGCAGTTTGCCAGTGGCATCGACAATGGCAATTTTGCAGCCGGTACGAATGCCGGGGTCTACACCCATGGTGACGTGTTGACCGGCCGGTGCTGCCAGCAAGAGGTCTTTAAGGTTCTTGCCGAAAATGCGGATTGCTTCTTCTTCCGACTTTTCCCGCAGTTGACCCATCAGATCCAGTTCCAGATGCAACGAGAGTTTAACGCGCCAGGTCCAGCGTACGGTGTCATTCAACCATTTGTCGGCCGGGCGAGACTGTTGTTTGATACCGAAGCGATTGGCAATGCGTTGCTCACAGGGGTTGGGTGCTGTTGAAGGCGTCTCTTGATTCAGTTCACTATCCAGTACCAGCGAGACCTGTAGAAAGCCTTCATTACGGCCACGCAGCAGTGCCAATGCGCGGTGCGAAGGCATGTTGTTCAGTGGTTCGTAAAAATCAAACCAGTCGCGGAATTTCGCGCCCTCGGTTTCCTTGCCCTCAACCACCTTTGATTGGACCATGCCATGTTCATTGAGATAGTCACGAAGCTGGCCAACCAGTTCCGGGTCTTCGGCAAAACGCTCCATCAGAATCTGACGGGCGCCATCCAGCACCGCTTTTACATCGGTAAACCCTGCATCAACATTCAGATACTTCTCGGCCTCGGTTTCCGGTGCGAGTTCGGGGTTATCGAGCAAGCTATCGGCCAATGGCTCGATGCCGGCCTCACGGGCAATCTGTGCTTTGGTGCGGCGCTTCTGTTTATAGGGTAAGTAAAGATCTTCAAGGCGTTGTTTGGTTTCGGCCGCATCGATATCCGCCTTGAGTTCCGGTGTCATTTTCCCTTGTTCTTCAATTGAAGCCAGGATTGAATTACGACGATCTTCAAGTTCGCGCAGATAGACCAGACGCTCTTCCAGGTGACGTAATTGGGTGTCATCGAGGCCACCCGTCACTTCTTTACGGTAGCGGGCAATAAAGGGCACGGTGGCACCTTCATCCAGCAGTTGTATCGCGGCTTTAACCTGTTCCTTTTTTACCTGGAGTTCTTTAGCAATCTGTTCGTCAATAATAAGCGGCATGTGTACACACAAAAATAGATTAGAGAGCGCCATATCAGACGCTTGCTTGGGGTTTTACAGGGGTGTTTACGGTTGGGTTGGTTCGTTCAACCACAGACACTTACCACCAGATTCCTTTTGAATCATTTCAAGCACTTTCTGGTGGGCTTGCAACTCTTCAGCGTCTGCATTTAATACGCGCAGTTGTTTCAGACGGCTTGAGTCTGCATTAAATGCAATGGTTTCAGCTGACTCTTCGAAAACCATGGCAAAGCCATCCTGGCCACGTGTCATCACCAGGTAGACATCAGCCAGCAGTTCGGCATCAAGTAGGGCGCCGTGCAGGTTACGTTTCGAGTTATCAATTTCCAGACGCTCGCAAAGTGCGTCCAGGCTGTTGCGTTTACCCGGATAGTTATCCCTTGCCATCCGTAAAGTGTCAGTCACTTTGGCGCAAAATTTAGATACCGGGGGTTTGCCTAATAGATCAAGTTCGGCATTGAGAAAACCGATGTCGAATGGTGCATTGTGGATCACCAATTCGGCACCATCGATAAAGTCCAGAAACGCATCGGCAATATCAGCAAAACGCGGTTTGTCGGCCAGAAACTCGCGGCTGATACCGTGAACGGCCTGTGCGCCTTCATCAATATCGCGATCAGGATTCACATAATGGTGAAAGTGACGATGGGTCAGTCGGCGATTGACCACCTCGACCCCGGCAACTTCGATAATGCGGTGGCCCAGCCGATGGTCAAGGCCGGTTGTTTCGGTATCTAGAATAATCTGGCGCATGGTCTTCCGATGGAGTGGCTGCTGCTATTTTACAGCGTAGGCAGCTCATCTATACCCTGATTGGCGAGTTGGTCTGCCCGCTCATTTTCCGGGTGGCCGGCGTGGCCTTTGACCCAGTGCCATGTCACTGTGAACTGCTGGGCCAGCGCATCAAGCTGTTGCCAGAGATCTGCGTTCTTAACCGGTTTTTTATCAGACGTTTTCCAGCCGTTCTTTTTCCAGCCGTGAATCCAGCTTTGCATCCCTTGCTGCACATATTTCGAGTCTGTGTGGACTTCCACTGGCGTCTTGTTGTCAGCCTTCAATGCAGACAATCCCGCAATCACCGCCTGCAGTTCCATGCGATTGTTCGTCGTGTTGGGTTCGCCACCATGCAAAGTTTTTTCGTGACCACGATAGCGGAGTAGGGTTCCCCAGCCACCCGGTCCCGGGTTGCCACGGCATGCGCCATCGGAATAGATCTGGATGGCTTCGGAGGCAGTGCTTTGAATCATGATGTGGATTTCTGGTTGCGTTCGGCAATAAGAGAAGGCTTTACCCGGGCGGCGGTTTCAGTAACCGCCCAGCTGGGCGTCAGTAGGGTGAGGCTGCTTACCTGTTTGATGGCCGTCACGGCATAACAGGCGCCAGCAAAAGCCCACCAGCGGTTGCCAGCCAGTTCCAGCCAGTTCAGATGTGTAAAGGTAGCCGGATTACGACAAGGCGGTGCGTAACAGCCAAAATGACCGCGAGCAACCTCGAAGTCCAGTAATTTAAGCCAGTCTTTGAGGCGTAGCACCGAAAGGTAGTTGGCAGGCCAGGGAAAGCGGATTTTATCCGGGGTGGCCAATCGGCTGAAATAGTTCCGGAGGCCCCATAGAGACAGTGGATTCAGGCCGAGGATCAGGAGTTGGCCTTCAGGTCTCAGTACCCGATAGGCTTCGCGTAGCACCTGATGCGGGTCTGGGTGGGCTTCCAGCATAAAGGCCAGAACAATCAGATCCAGACTGTCGGCATCAAAGGGGAGTGCAGCGGCATCGGTTTCCAGTGCGAGTGGTGTTGTACCGGATTGGGAAGGCATCTCACCGTGATTGCCCGTAATGCACCTAAAGCGATGTTGTATCCGGTTGTTGGCCAGTAAATCCAGCGATTCACAACCGATTTGTGCTGCCTGTACGCCGAATACATCAACCAGTAGGGTATCTGATGCCTTGAGCGCCCATCGGGCTATATAGCCGCCAGCTGCCGACTGAAACCAGTCGGTACTGTTTGATGGAAAGAGGGTGTTTGACATCCGGTATCGCACAGGGACAATGAGGTATCAGTTTACCGTGCAAAGAGCTCAAATATGGTTGCAGAGCAGCGTCATATCATTCTTTCCTGTCATCAGCACATGACAGTGACCGGTGTCCCAGCCTTTCAGGATAATGTCATCTGGGTGTTACAGCCTGAAGCACCCAATGAACAGGGTATGTTTGAGGTGGCTGTGGTGGATCCGGGTGAAGCAGCCCCGGTCATTGATTTCTGTAGACGTCATCAACTCAGCCCTAAGACTATTCTGCTTACGCACCATCATGCGGACCACACAGGTGGCGTGGCCGAGATCGTGTCCTGGATGCAAAGTACGCAACCATCTGTAGCGCTAAAGGTTTACGGTCCGGCCGCTGAAGACATTCCTGTAGTAACGCACCCACTATCGGGCGGAGAGTTAATTGAGGTGTGTCCCGGAATCAACTCTCAGGTATGGTCCGTGCCCGGGCATACCCGTGGCCACCTGGCCTATGTCATCGGGGCAGACGATCAAATGAGCCCTACGGCACTTTTTTCAGGCGATCTGATTTTCGGACTCGGCTGTGGTCGACTGTTCGAAGGCACCGCAGTTCAGATGTACGATGCAATCAAGCGGGTGAGCCAGTTGGAAGATGACACCCGGATTTACTGTGCCCATGAATACACGTTGATGAACCTGCCGTTTGCACAGAAGATTGAGCCTACCAATCAAGCTTTACAAATCAGGGGGGCGCAGATTAGGGCGCTGGCACAAGCGGGGGAGACAACACTGCCGCTGTCGTTGCATGAAGAAAAAGAAACGAACCCCTTCTTTCGTTGCGAGCAAAACGATGTGGCACTTGCCTCAGGGCTGGCGGCGAATACCGACCCGGTTGAGGTATTTGCCAGCCTGAGAGAGCAACGAAACAGCTTTAAAGCAAACTGACTTAGTAAAGGTGATACCAGGGCTTGGAGCGCTGAATGCCTTCGGTAAAGAATCGGCTGTTCGGGTAGTTCAGTTTCATAATACGGTCGCTATCTGCCTGTAGATCAGGCAAACCCAGCTGACCATAGCTGTAGCTCATTACGGCCAGCGCTTCTTCAACAGCGGGGGCGTCAGGATAGTTTCTCACCACACTCTGGGCGCGGTTAGCGGCCGCCAGCCAGGCACCACGACGGACATAGTAGTTGGCCACGTGCAGATCATGTGAGGCGAGGGCGTTAACCAGCCAGATCATGCGTTTGGCGCCATCATCACGGTATTTGCTGTTCGGGAAATTATCGTAAAGATATTTGAAAGCAATGAAAGATTCACGCATGCTTTTCGGATCACGCTCGGTCGGGTCCTGCTGCATGATGTAGCCGCCATAACCGAGATCTTCATTAAATCCGATCATCCCCTTGAGGTAATACACGTAGTCCAGATTCGGGTGATTCGGGTGCAGTTTGATAAAGCGATCACAGGCAGCAATGGCAGGGGCCGGTTCGCTTGCCTTGTAGTGTGCATAGGCCGTTTCGATCTGGGCTTGTTGCGCATAAGTACCGTAGGGATAGCGGGCTTCCAGCTTTTCGTAATATTTGACGGCCTGTTCGTAATTGCCTTCATCCAGCGACTCTTTGGCCGTGGTGTAAAGCTTATTGGCAGACCAACCCTTGGTTGGATCAGTATCTTCCTGGAAGAGGGCGCAGCCACTCATCACCAGCGCAGTGAGACCAATCAGTATCAGGCGGCAAAAGAGGGTCCGGGAGATATGAAGCATGCTTTTTTTACGAAATAAGCGCGGCAATGAAGCCAGAAAATGGCCTGAAATGGCCTGAAAACGATAAACTGCGCACAATGAAAACGCAGCCTTACTCCGAAGACATCGAAGCGCCAGAGGCGTTTGACGACCTAGAAGACAATAGTGGCGATGATAGCACGCTAGACCTTGTCGCCGATCAGGGTGGACGCCTTGATCAGGTGCTCGCCGGGATGATTCCGGAACATTCCCGCAACCGGCTCCAGCAATGGATTAAATCTGGCCGGGTGCAGGTAGACGGTAACCTGGTGACGGAGCCCAAGCACAAGATCTACGGGGGTGAAGCCCTGCAGGTTCTGGTCGATCAGGTGCTGACCGAAGCCGAGGCGGGTACCTTTCTACCTGAACCCATGGATCTGCAGGTGATCTATGAGGATGAACATATCCTGGTTCTGAATAAGCCAGCCGGATTGGTCGTTCACCCTGCAGCCGGAAACTGGCAAGGCACATTGCTCAATGGCCTCTTGGCCTACAACCCTGTTTTTACCCATTTGCCCCGGGCGGGCATCGTTCACCGTCTGGATAAGGACACTTCCGGCCTGATGGTCGTTGCCAAAACCCTGGCCGCCCATACCAATCTGGTGCGTCAGCTACAGGCGCGTACCGTCAAACGTTTATACCGCGCCGTGGTTTGTGGGGTTCCTCGCGTCGATGGTACGGTCAATGCACCCGTCGGGCGGGATCAGCGTCAGCGCACCCGCATGGCGGTGACCAGCCAGGGTAAAGAAGCCATTACCCACTACCGGTTGCTCGAGATGTATCCCGGCTGCAGCCAAGTCGAATGCATCCTGGAAACAGGCCGTACCCATCAGATCCGTGTGCATATGGGCTTTCTGGGCAACCCCTTAGTGGGAGACACCACCTATATCGCTGGTAGACGCTTCCCGTTGCCAGATCCCGCCATGCATTTTGGTCGGCAGGCCCTCCATGCCAGACAGCTGGGCCTGATTCATCCGGAAACGGGTGAAGCCATGAAATGGACCGCGCCGCCGCCAGCAGATATGGCAGATCTGATTAACGATTTGCGTGATCTGGCTGATGCCTGACCCGCGTCACGCCGGTTTGCCTGGCTTTGTGCCCGAATGGTCGGTGCCTGCGGGTATTTGTGCCTGGCAGACGCACCGTGGTGAAGGCGATATGCCTTATGGGGGCTTTAACCTGGGGCATCACGTTGGTGATGATCCTGCATCCGTTGCCCAGAATCGTACCCGACTGCTGGATGTCATACCCGGAGAACCGGTCTGGCTAAACCAGGTACATGGCACACGGGTATTGTCGTTACCCCATCAAGAGGATGGTCCGCCGCCCGAAGCCGATGCGGTTATGACCACTGAAAAGGGCGTTGTGTGCGCCATCATGACCGCAGACTGTTTGCCGGTATTGATGACTGACCGAGCTGGCAAGGTCGTTGGGGCGGCCCACGCGGGTTGGCGTGGTCTGGCTGCAGGCGTGCTTGAAGCGCTGGTTCATGACATGACCACCCAGGCGAGGGTTAAACCCGATGAGCTACTGGCCTGGTTGGGGCCGGCGATCGGGCCAGACGCATTTGAAGTTGGCGCAGAGGTGCGGGATGCCTTCATTGCGCTGTTGCCTGAAAATGAAACCAGTTTTAGGCCTGCAGCTCATGGTAAGTGGTTGGCCGATCTGCCGGCGCTCGCAACAAAAAAGCTTAACCAGCTGGGTGTCGTCGAAATCACACCAAGTAACTGCTGCACCTACAGCCAGCAAGACCGTTTCTACTCTTACCGGCGCGATCAAGTAACGGGTCGTATGGCGAGCATGATCTGGATTAACCCGTGACGCTTATAATCACTAACCCTTTCGTGCTCGTTGCCTGTTGGCCGTTATGACTTTATCTCCGATTACCTGGATTGTGCTGATGTGCCTGGCCGGCACTTTCGCCAGTATTGTTGTCTCATTGCTGGTCTCACTGGCGTCGCATCCTCGTATCGTGCCCATGCTGGTTTCCTATGCGATTGGCGCCATGTTGGGCGCAGTATTCCTGGATCTACTGCCGCATGCCTTCGAACATGCCGCAAATGTGCATCAGATCACGACCACCGTTCTAGGCGGCATACTGTTTTTCTTCCTTCTGGAAAAGCTCGTTCTCTGGCGCCATTGCCATGAGCACCACTGCGAAGCCCATGAACATCCGGGTCATAGCCACAATGCAAAGGCATCCGGCTGGCTGATTCTGATGGGCGATGTCATTCACAACTTTGTTGATGGCATTCTGATCGCTGCTGCGTTCTCAGCAAGTATCGAAGTGGGCATTGTCACGGCGCTGGCCATTATTGCGCATGAGATCCCTCAGGAAACCGGTGACTTTGTCATATTGCTGCATTCGGGCTTTAGCCGGCTCAAAGCCGTATTGCTCAATATCTGTTCGAGTATCGCCACCTTGGCGGGTGCTTTGCTGGCGTATCTGCTGCTCTCTGGTCTCGAAAGCTGGGTGCCCACGATGCTGGCTCTGGCCGCCGCCAGCTTGCTCTATGTTTCAGTGGCAGATCTGATTCCCGGTTTGCATAAACGTGCCGAACTCAAGGCCACGGGGTTGCAGATTGGCATGATCCTACTAGGTGTGTTTTCAATTCAGGTCGTTCAGACCCTTATCGGTGAGTAAGACAGCATGATGTCATTTCAGAACCCTTTCTGGCCCGGTATGCAGGGCATTAGTGATCTGCCAAAACAGGTCGAGACACTGACTAAAACCTTAACGGATTTTATTCAGGATAAATTGCCTAAAGAAAATGCGGCTTCCGTGGCATCGCTGACACCGCCGATTGATAAATTCCAGCCATTGGCCAGTGACCTGATGCAGGCGCACCAACAGCTCTGGCGCCAGATGCTGGACCGTAAAAACGGCACGGAAACAGCACCGGTTGTCAGTGGCGTTGCCAAAGACCGTCGCTTTGCCGACGCATCCTGGTCTTCGAGTCCGGTGCATGACTACATGCGACAGGCCTATGTGTTGAATAGTCAGTTTCTGAATAGCCTGGCCGAAATTCTGCCCAGCGAAAACGCCAAAGAAGCGGCAAAGATCCGTTTTCTAACGAGCCAGTTTGTCGATGCCTTATCGCCGAGTAATTTTGCAGCGACCAATCCGGAAGTGATTCAGAAGGCGCTCAAGACAGAAGGGCGCTCTATTACTGAAGGCATTAACAATCTGCTCAAGGATCTTGCCAAAGGGCGCATCAGCACTTCGGATGAAACGGCCTTCGAAGTGGGTAAGAACCTGGCAACCACCGAAGGGGCAGTCGTTTACGAAAACGAACTGATCCAGCTGATCCAGTATGCACCCTTAACGGCTAAGGTCGGCAAGCGCCCGCTCCTGATTACACCACCCTGTATTAACCGCTTCTATATTCTCGATTTGCAGCCAGAATCATCCCTGGTGCGTTTTGCGGTTGAGGCCGGCCATACTGTCTTCCTGATCTCCTGGAAGAACCCGGGTAAGGAAGATGCCCAACGCACATGGGACGATTATCTGGAACTGGGTCCGTTCTCGGCCATCCCGGTAGTTCAGGCAATCAGCGGTAGCAAGACCATGAACATGCTGGGCTTCTGTATCGGTGGCACCTTGCTGTCTTCAGCACTGGCCGTATTGGCGGCGCGGGGCGAAAAGCCGGCTGCCTCGCTAACTCTGCTCACCACCATGCTGGATTTCGCCGACACCGGTGATATCGATATTTTCATCGATCCGAAGTCGGTCGCAGCCCGTGAAGCCGCAATCGGTAAAGGCGGGTTGCTGGAAGGCCGTGAATTGATGACGATGTTCTCGTCATTACGGCCGAATGATCTGGTCTGGCCCTATGTGTCCGGTAACTACCTGTTGGGTAATACACCACAGGCATTCGACATTCTCTACTGGAATGCCGATTCGACCGGTTTGCCGGGGCCCATGGCTTGCTGGTATCTGCGTAATACCTACCTTGAGAACCGTCTTCGCGTGCCCGGAGAGCTCACCTTGTGTGACCAACCCGTAGATCTGGGTCGTCTGGATATGCCGACGTATCTGTTTGCTGCACGTGAAGATCACATCGTGCCCTGGCAGACGGCCTATCTGGTGACGCGTTTATTAACAGGCGAACATCGCTTTGTGCTGGGCGCGAGTGGCCATATTGCCGGTGTGATCAATCCCGCCTCTAAAAACCGTCGTAGTTATTGGGTAGATGGTGATCTCAAGGGCGATGCCAACCAGTGGAAGGCTTCTGCCACAGAAAAGCCAGGTAGCTGGTGGTCTGACTGGGCCACATGGCTTGAAGACCACAAGGGTGGGGCAAAGGCAGCGCCCAAGTCGCTAGGCGGCAAAGACTATACCCCTATAGAACCGGCGCCGGGCCGCTACGTAATCCGTCGTTAATCCCGTTATTGCGATGCCCTAGGACTCGGGATACACTATTAAGTTATAGATGAAGTGTTGCCAGCCGCGTACCACGAATCTCCTGAAAACTTCCCTTTGAAAGGATGTACAAATGTCTCAGCACATCGCATTCGTAACCGGCGCCATGGGTGGCCTCGGCACCGCTTTCTGCCAAGCCTTCGATAAAGCTGGTTATAAAGTAGTCGCAGCTTATCACCCTGAGTTTGACGATAAAGAAGCTTGGCTGGCCGAACAGAAGGCTGAAGGTTTTACTAACTTTATTCCGGTTGCCTGTGATGTTGGTAACTACGAATCTTGCGTTGCCGCTGCTGCTGAAGCTGAAAAGCTGGCCGGTGGTGTCATTGACGTCCTGATCAACAACGCCGGTATTACCCGCGACAAGTTCTTCACCAAGATGGACAAGGGTCAGTGGGATGCCGTAATCAACACCAACCTGAACAGCGTTTACAACGTGACGCAGCCGTTTGCCGCCAAAATGGCCGAAAAGGGCTGGGGTCGTGTGATCAACATTTCGTCGGTAAACGGCGTTAAGGGTCAGGCTGGTCAGACTAACTACTCGGCTGCCAAGGCCGGTGTGATCGGTTTCAGCAAGGCGCTGGCTGCTGAAATGGCCACCAAGGGTGTTACGGTTAACGCCATCACCCCGGGTTATGTTGCTACCAAGATGGTTATGGCCATCCGTGAAGACATTCTGCAAAGCATCGTAGACACGGTTCCGATGAAGCGTCTGGCTAAGCCAGAAGAGATTGCTGGTCTGGCCGTTTACCTGGCTTCTGACCTGGCTGGTTTCATTACCGGTGCCACGATGAACATCAATGGCGGTTTGTATTACCAGTAATAGGACAAAGTCAGCCGACCGTTAATTCGGTATGCTGATTGCATCTTATTGATTTAAAAGCCCCGTGGAGTTTTACTCCCGGGGCTTTTGGTTTTATAATGCGTTGCAGTATAAGCAACTTCTAAAGTGGTTTGTCCAACACATTCGTGAATTTCGTATCTAGGCTAGGTGCATGACTGAATCTCTACGTTTGATCAAGAAATATCCTAATCGTCGTCTTTACGATACGCGCACCAGTGCCTACATCACATTGGCCGACATCAAAGAGCTCGTACTACAGCACGAAAACTTCCAGGTAGTCGATGCTAAAACCGGTGAAGAGCTGACGCGTGCCATTCTGTTGCAGATCATTCTGGAAGAGGAGAGTGGTGGCGGCCCGATTTTCAGTAGCGAAGTGCTGTCGCATATGATCCGCTTCTACGGTAATGCCATGCAGTCCGTACTGGGCCAGTATCTGGAAACCAATATGACGGCTTTTGTTGATTTCCAGAAAAAGATGCAGGGCAATAGCAATAGCAGCGATCTCTGGTCACAGTTCCTTAATTTCCAGGGACCCGCAATGCAGAGCCTGATGTCTGCCTATATGGATCAGAGCCAGAAGATGGTTCAGAACATGCAGACCCAGATCAATTCGCAAGCCCGCAATATGTTCCAGACCTTCCCACCGGGTCAGAAGCCCTGATCGGTTGGTATGAGAGACAAGGCCCTTCGGGGCCTTTTTTCATGCGCGGCGTAAATCGATGTGTGCTTTGATCAGCGGCAGGATGGCCTGCCCATAAACTGCTTGCTGTCCTGACAGAATGGCGCGTAGTGTGCCTCTTACAAAGGCCAGCGTATCGAGAGACATCATAGCTGGATCAAGCCCCGGCTTAAGTTCTTTACGCATTACTGCGTCACGGTATAGGCGGTTGAATGAGGCAAGTATGTCTGTGCAGGGTTCGGTAATCACCTGCAGCACTTCATTGAACTCTTCAACATACTCGCAACGCAGCATAATGATTTCAAGTGTTTCACGGGCAGCAGTATTCGATAACACGGCCGAAAACAGGGCTTGTAGATAGTTGCCGATGGCAGATAACGGAGACTGATCTTCCCTTGGAGAGAGTAGGGACTGGAGTTCATCGAACTCGCTGGTGTAAGTTTGTTTAACGGCCAGAAAGATTTCGGCTTTGTTCGTAAAGTGCCAGTAAACCGCGCCCCGCGTTACGCCAGCCGCTTTGGCAATTTTATCGAGCGTCGAGCGGTTAACCCCTTCGGCATGAAACACCCGGCGTGCTGCATCAATGATGAGCCCACGTGTTTCAAGTGCTGCTTCTTTGGTTTTACGAGCCATAACGAGTGACTTAGTCTTCGATTCCGGAAGTGGTTCAATTAATAACCTTGCGCATTATAAGTGAATATACATACATGCGGAAATGTATATAATCACAGATTCTGTTTATGTTGACTGCCGGATTTTCTATGTCTGTAAAGCCGCCTCGCATCAAAGTCTGGTTAACCCAGCAGCTTGAAATTCTGGCCCCCAAGTTGCGGGTACTGACGGATCAGCCGCTCTATCAGAAGGTCCATGGCTATTGTCAGCTGCAATGGCATCAACATCGCCGTAGAACGATTGTTTCGGGTGTGCTGTTGCTTGTGCTCATCGTCGGGTGGAATGGCTGGAGTTACTGGCAGAAGATGCCTAAGGCGCCGCCGCCGGTACCCGTCACGCTCCTGGTAGCTGAACCAACCACAGTGCCTAATGTGATCGAAGTGATGGCTCAGGCCGAAGGCGCTAATGAAACCGAAGTGCGGGCGCGCGTCGGCGGTATCCTCGTTAAGCGACTCTATGAAGAAGGTCAGAAGGTCACTGCCGGTCAACCGCTTTTCCAGATAGATCCTGAGCCATTCCGTATCAAACAGGAAGAGGCGCAAGCAAAGGCCACACAAACGGCCCGTGAAGCGATGCGCCTGAAAAAGCTCTATGCCCAGCAGGCAGTGAGCCGCAAGGAAATGGACGATGCCGTCTCTGCTAATGAAATTGCCCAGGCCAATCTGAAAGAGGCGCAACTTAACCTGCAATGGAGTACTGTCACAGCGCCGGTCAGTGGTATTGCGGGTCGCGCAATTCGTTCGGAAGGCAATCTGATTACCACGAGTGCAGACGGCAGCCTGTTGACCACCCTGCATCAGGTTAATCCAATCTGGATACGCTTTGGCCTCTCCGATAACGAAACCGCCAGCTTGCCCGGTGGGCGTCTTGATCCTAATGCCGACACCACGGTACAGCTGATTCTCGATAACGGCACGCTCTATCCGGAGATCGGCAAAATCAATTTCCAGTCGACCTTTATTGATCCGAAGCTGGGTACACAACAACTCCGGGCAACTTTTGCCAACCCGGATGAGACCTTGTTGCCGGGACAGTTTTTGCGTGCACGTATCAGCACCGGCAAACTTGAAAACGTCTATCTGGTTCCACAAGCCGCGGTGATTCAATCCGACAAAGGATTTATGGTCTGGGTAATGGGTGAGGATGGCAAAGTCGTACCGACACCGGTTAAACCCGGCACCTGGTCTGGCAAAGACTGGATCATTCTGGGCGGCTTGCAGCCCGGTATGAAAATCGTCGTCGACAACATTATCAAGATCCGCCCGGGGGCCAGTGTGGTTCCCGCACCGGTTAATCCCGCACCTGCAGCCAAGTAAGGGCAGACGATCGTGTTCTCACGCTTCTTTATCCATCGTCCTATCTTTGCCGCCGTCATTTCGATTGTGATTGTGCTGGCCGGCCTGGTCGCCGGGCGGGTACTTCCGGTTGCGCACTATCCGGAGATTGCACCGCCCACCGTTATTATTTCTGCCACCTATCCGGGGGCGTCGACTGAAACCCTGATCCGTACAGTTGCCGGTCCTATCGAAGAGCAGTTATCCGGCGTAGAGAACCTGGTCTATTTCAGTTCCACGGCAGCATCTAACGGTGCGCTTACCGTAACCGCCACGTTCGAAGTGGGTACCAACGTTGACCTGGCAACAGTGAACGTCAACAACCGGGTAAAAATTGCCGAGCCACGCTTGCCGGACATCGTTCGACAGTTTGGCGTCACCGTGCAAAAGCGTTCCAACGATATCCTGCTGGTGGCCACAACCACATCGCCTGATAACAGCCGCCCGGCACTCTTTCTGTCTAACTACGTGCTCATCAATATGCTTGATGAGCTCAAGCGATTGCCCGGGGTGGGCGATGCCCAGATTCTGGGTGCCAAAGATTACTCCATGCGCATCTGGTTACGCCCGGACAAAATGGCGCAACTCGGCGTAACAACGGCAGATATTGCGGCGGCGATTAACGCACAGAATAAGCAGAACGTCGCGGGCAAGATTGGTCAGGAACCAGCCCAGCAAGGTCAGCAACTGGTCTATACCGTTACGGCCAAAGGCCGGTTGGCAACGCCTGAACAGTTCGGTGACATTGTGCTCCGTTCCAAAGGCCCCTCAGGTACGCTCAGACTCAAAGATGTCGCGCGTATAGAACTGGGTGCGGCCAATTACGATGCCAACACCACCTTGCTCGGCAAACCCGTAGCCAGCGTCGCCATCTTCCTGCAATCTGGTGCTAATGCACTGGAAACAGCGGAGCGCGTCCGTAACAAGCTGGAACAACTCAAGACCCGCTTTCCCGCCGGCGTTGATTACGTCATTCCTTACGATACGACCAAGTTCGTTAATGCATCCATCCATGAAGTGGTGATCACGCTCATAGAGGCCATGATCCTGGTTGCTGCCGTAGTCTTTCTATTTCTACAGAACTGGCGCGCTACGCTGATCCCGTTGCTGGCCGTGCCTGTTTCGCTGATTGGTACCTTTGCCGGTCTGTGGGTGCTGGGCTTCTCCATTAATACGTTGACCCTGTTCGCCATGGTTCTTGCCATCGGTATTGTGGTCGATGACGCCATCGTCGTTCTGGAGAACGTAGAACGATTGATGAAGGAACGCCGCCTGCCGCCCAAACAGGCCGCTGTTGAGGCCATGCGTGAGGTTTCAGGTGCCGTTGTTGCCATCGTTCTAGTACTCAGTGCGGTGTTTATCCCCGTGGCATTCCTCGGCGGTATTGCCGGTAAGCTCTATCAACAGTTTGCCGTTACGGTGGCTATTGCCGTTACCTTGTCCGGCATTGTCGCGCTCACCCTCACGCCGGCTTTGTGTGGCGTGCTGTTGAGCAATAAGCACGATGAACCCTACGAGGTCTTCAAGCCCTTTAACGCGATGTTTGCCAGGCTGACAGAGCGTTACACAAAGTTGGTGGATAAAACGCTGCATCACCGCATCATCGGTACGAGTGTATTTGCTGCCGTGGTTATCGGCTGTTTGCTGATGTACCGTCTGGTGCCCGGTGGTTTTGTACCGCCTGAAGACCAGGGCTATCTAATCAGTGCGCTGGTACTACCCGATGGGGCGAGTCTGCAGCGGACAGAAAAGGCAGGTCTGGGTTTTCAGCAAGCCGTTGTACAGAACCCGGCCGTAGACAAAGTTTTTGTTATTGCCGGTAATGACATCATCGGTGGCGGGATGCGTCCCAACGCCGGCACCGTCTTTATCCCACTAAAAGATTGGTCAGTGCGTACAGCGGATTCAACCAGCCTGGCTAAAATTTTTACCGGCCTGGGTATGACCCTGCGTGATGGTATGGCGCTGGTCTTTAATCCACCTGCCATCCGCGGTATTGGTTCTGCGGGCGGCTTCGAATTCTATGTGCAGGCACGAGGCGATGACTCGGTGCAGAAGCTGGCCAAGGTATCGGGCGATCTGAGCGAAGCGCTTAAAAAACGTCCGGAGCTTACCGGGATCAATTCATTCTTCCGTCCGACCTCGCCACAGCTCTACGTAGAGGTTGATGAAAGCAAGGCAATTTCCCTGGGCATACCCGTGGCGGATGTTTATCAGGCCTTGCAGGCCAGTATGGGTTCCTTGTATGTCAACGACTTTAACCTGAGTGGTCGAACCTACCGGGTACAGATGCAGGCGGATGCCCTCTATCGCGCCAAACCCACAGACCTGGGTCAAATTTATGTGCGGGCAGACAATGGCGCCATGGTGCCGGTGTCGGCATTGATTAAAACCAGTTCGGTCATAGGCCCGGAACAACTCGAGCGCTTCAATGGGGTCTTGTCGGCCAAGTTTCTGGGTAACGGTGCACCAGGGGTCAGTTCGGGTGATGCTATTCAGATCGTGCAGGATGTTGCTAAAGAAACATTGCCCCCAGGCTACGATCTTGCCTGGTCCGGTCAGGCCTTCCAGCAGATTCGAACGGGTAACACCTCCGGCTTAGCATTCGGCTTTGGCATCATCATGGTCTTTCTGATCCTCGCTGCGCAATATGAGCGCTGGTCTTTGCCATTGGCCGTGATTCTCGGTGTGCCATTCGCCTTGTTTGGCGCACTCTTTGCCGTGTTGATACGGGGCATGCCGAGCGATATCTATTTCCAGATTGGTCTCGTGGTTCTGGTTGGCCTGTCAGCCAAGAACGCCATTCTGATCGTGGAGTTTGCTTCCCAGAAACGGGCGGAAGGCATGAGTCCCTACGACGCGGCGCTGCATGCGGCACGTTTGCGCTTCCGGCCGATTGTGATGACATCGCTGGCCTTTATCCTGGGTGTGTTCCCACTGGTTATTTCAACAGGGGCAGGGTCTGCAGCACGTCGTTCCATGGGTACGGGGGTATTTGGCGGCATGCTGGCTTCTACCTTCATCGCCACCATTTTCATTCCGCTCTTCTTCACCTGGTTGTCAGGCACTAAAAAGAAGCGGGATTTATTTCCGGGCGAAGCCAACCAGGAGACGACACATGACTAAGCGTTTGTATCCGCTTTGGGCACTGTCTGTCATTGGATTGTCTGCCTGTACGGTTGGCCCCGACTATGAGCGACCCAAGCTTGATCTGCCTTCGCAATACAATGCAGATGTGCCGGCAGCCACCAAAGTAGAAGCGCCTGCGGGCACTCCGGTTGCGTTGCAATTGGATTGGTGGACACAATTTAACGACCCCGAGCTTGATCAGCTCGAAGGTCTGGCGATGGCTAACAATGCCGACCTACAGATTGCCATTGCACGCATTGCTCAGGCACAAGGATTGGCATTGCAAGCTGGTGCTGCCCAGTATCCGAACTTATCCCTGTCGGGAAGTGGTACACGGGCATCACAGGGTGCGGCAGCGTCATCGAGCGGTATTGATTACCTCGATAGCAACTATCAGGGCGCCGTCGGGCTTTCCTATGAGCTCGATCTCTGGGGCAAAGTCAGACGTTCCGTCGAGTCAGCCGATGCATCGCTCAAGGCCAGCGTCTTTGATCGCGATAGCGTTCAACTGATTCTTGCGGGAAGTGTGGCAAAAGCCTACATGAATCTCAGGGCGCTGGATGCGCAGATCAAGGTCACCGATCACTCCATCCATACCCGACGTGAAACCTTACGTATTGCACAGGCCAAATTGGCGGGTGGATTGGTGTCACCGCTTGATATCAATCAGGCGCAGGCAACCTTGTCGAATCTGCAAGCCACACATTCGGAGCTGGTGCGTCAACGTGCAGTAGTTCAGAACCAGCTGGCTGTCTTAACCGGCAAGCTCGATCTTAAAATTCCGGCTAAAGGCCTCGATGCCATGCCGGTGCCACCAACGCCACCAGTCGGTTTGCCTTCCAACTTGCTGGAAGCCCGGCCGGATATCCGTAAGGCAGAAGAACAATTGGTCGCTGCCAATGCCCAGATTGGCGTTGCAAAAGCGAACTTTTTTCCATCGTTCTCTCTGACCGGGCTCTATGGTGCCCAGAGTATCGGCATGACCAACTTTCTCACGGCAGGGGGCTCTGTCTGGGCAGCAACGCTGGGACTGGCGCAACCGCTATTTACGGGCGGCTTACTCACCGGCCAACTGGATAGTGCCAAAGCCAAGCAACAGGAAGCCCTCGCCAACTACGTTAAAACCACCCGGATTGCCTTTGCCGAGGTTGGGGATGCCATGGTCTCGGTACAGCAAACCCGGGAAACAGAAGAGTTTCTGTCTGTCCAGGTATCTTCAGCGACCAAAGCGCAGCAGATTGCCATCCTGCGTTACGAGGGGGGCTATGTCGATTACCTGACGGTCCTGGAAGCGCAGCGCGTCGCCAATGAAGCGAGCCTGGCTTATGCCAGGAATCGTTCCAGCCGACTGCAAGCCAGTGTTGATCTGTTCCGGGCGCTCGGTGGCGGGTGGCAAACGGAATTCAAGCGCTAGGTGCCACGGGTTGGTAAAATGCCGCCCATGACAAAGAAAACACAGACACCCAAGGTTGGCATGGTCAGCCTGGGTTGCCCCAAAGCAGCATCCGATAGTGAAGGTATCCTGACGCGTCTGCGCGCAGAGGGTTATGACATCGTTGGCGATTACGCCGGTGCCGACCTCGTGGTCGTTAACACCTGTGGCTTCATCGATTCGGCCGTAGAAGAATCGCTGGATGCGATTGGTGAAGCCCTCCGTGAAAACGGCAAGGTCATTGTCACCGGTTGTCTCGGTGCCCGCGAAGGCGTTGTTGAAACAGCGCACCCCGATGTACTGGCTGTTACTGGTCCGCATGCGCTGGATGAAGTGATGGGCATTGTGCATGAGCATCTGCCCATGCCGCATGACCCGTATACCGATCTGGTGCCGCCACAGGGTGTACGTCTCACGCCCAAGCATTACGCTTACCTGAAGATCTCTGAAGGCTGTAACCATCGTTGCACCTTCTGCATCATTCCGTCACTGCGTGGCGATCTGGTATCGCGACCGATTGGTGACGTGCTTAAAGAAGCCGAGACACTGGCCAAGGCCGGCGTTAAAGAAGTGTTGGTCATCTCGCAAGACACCAGCGCTTATGGTGTGGATGTGAAATACCGCACGGGTTTCTGGGAAGGCCGCCCGGTCAAGACCCAGCTCCTGGCTCTCTGTGAAGCACTGGGTGAAATGGGCATCTGGGTGCGTCTGCATTACGTCTACCCATACCCGAGCGTTGACGACATTATTCCGCTGATGGCGCAGGGCAAGATCCTGCCGTATCTGGATATCCCATTCCAGCACGCCAGCCAGCGTATCCTCAAAGCCATGAAGCGTCCGGCCTCGTCCGAGAATGTGCTCAAGCGTATTAAAGCCTGGCGCGAGATTTGCCCTGAACTGGTCATCCGTTCCACATTCATTACCGGCTTTCCGGGTGAAACCGAAGATGATTTCCAGGAACTGCTCGGCTTCCTTGAAGCAGCGCAGCTGGATCGGGTTGGCGCATTTGCGTACTCACCGGTGGACGGTGCGCCAGCCAACGAACTGGCAGGGGCAGTCCCAGAAGAAGAGCGTGAATCTCGCCGGATGCGTCTGATGCAATTCCAGGCCGATATCTCGGCCGAGAAGCTGGCGCAGCGTATTGGTAATGAAGAAGTCATCGTCATTGATGAAGTCGATGAAGAGGGCGCCATTGGCCGGAGCTGGCGTGAAGCGCCGGACATCGATGGCGTTGTGCAGCTCATGGGCTTTACCGATTGCGCCCCTGGGGATCGCATCGCCGTGCGCATTATCGATGCGGATGAGCATGACCTCTACGCCGAGCCCTTGGCCTCTGCCACGGTTAACTGATCAATAGCCATGACACTGATCACTCAATTACAGGAATGCCTGGGGGTTGATCAGGTTCTGCTGTCGCCTGAGGCGCAGGCGCCGTATCTCACAGACTGGCGTGGCCGCTATCTGGGTAAGGCACGTGCTGTTGTATTGCCGTCAACCACGGATCAGGTGTCACAGATCGTCCGTCTCTGTGTGGCTGCCGGTGTGCCGATCGTACCGCAGGGCGGTAATACGGGTTTATGTGGCGGCGCCACACCGGATCAATCAGGCAATGCGGTGTTGGTAGCCATGACGCGCCTCAATCAGATCCGATCGATCGATGTCACCAACTTCAGTATCACGGCAGAAGCTGGCGTCACGCTGGATCAGCTAAAGACCAGCGCCGCTGCTGAGGATCGTCTGTATCCGCTCACCCTGGGTGCTGGCCATCTCACCACGCTGGGTGGCACGCTTGCCACCAATGCCGGTGGTCTGCAGGTGCTGCGCTATGGCATGACCCGCGATCTGTGTCTGGGTCTGGAAGTTGTGCTGCCGGATGGATCCATCTGGTCCAAACTCACCGGATTGCGTAAGGACAACACAGGTTACGATCTCAAACAACTGTTCATCGGCTCGGAGGGGACCCTGGGTCTCATTACCGCCGCAACGATGAAACTTTTTCCTTTGCCCGCAGCACGTGCATTGATCTGGTTGGATCTGCCTGATGCGGCCAGTGCGGTTGTGCGTCATGCGCTGGCCCAGACCGTGTTCACCGGCGCCCAAACGGCATCCGAACTCATCTCCGGAACGACCTTGTCCCTCGTGCGCCAGCACTTGCCGGAAGCCACGTTACCGCAGGCGGCCGGCAATTGGCCAGAGCAGTGGGCGTTGATGATTGAAGTCTCCGCACATGACCTGGCCTTCCTGTATGCCATGCTCGCATCCTGGCAGCGTGCCTGTGATGGTGCCGGCATCAGTACCGGTTATGTAGCCGTTTCGCCCGCAGATCAGGCCCAGCTCTGGGCAATTCGTAAGGGCCTTGCCGAATCCCAGAAGCGGGAAGGGCTGTCGATCAAACATGATGTCGGTTTGCCGATTTCACACATACCGCGTTTCCTCGATGAAGCTTCCGTTGCGCTTGAGGCGCGCTTCCCCGGTATCCGTATCGTTGCCTTTGGCCACATTGGTGACGGCAACCTGCATTTCAATCTGTCCTATGCCGATCCGGTCAGCAATGCCAAATTGCTAGAACAGAGCCTGGCTGCCAATGCTGTGGTCTATGAGGTGGTAGACCGTCTGGGTGGATCCATTGCCGCTGAACATGGCATTGGTCAGCTCAAACCGGCATGGCTGGAGCAGCACGCGCCTCAGGGCAGCGTCGCATTGATGCATCAGATCAAGACCATGCTTGATCCGCATGGCCTGATGAACCCCGGCAAGGTCTTAATGTAGGGTTGGCCCTGGCACTGGGCTTGAAGGTGGGGCAAAAATGGCCGCAATATCTTCCGCATTAAACCGGTATTCCAGATTGCTCAAGTCGTCGTTAATGACAACGGCGCCATGCTCCTTGAGGATCGATTCCACCTCGGGCTGCCCCAGGCTACGCAGCATCTCGCGCACTTTGTCCCAGTTGCGTTCGCCCGCGTGATACACCGATTTCCCTGCAGCCAGGCTGATCAGTTCTTCGGGGAAGAGCCGTGTCAGCAAATCAGACGGATCCAGTTGTAGCAGCTCTTTGTCCGTTAGCGTGCCGAATAGATGGCATAGACGGTTCCAGCCATCGGCATCCGCCTCATCTGCGCCCGGCATCTTTTGCAGGAACAGGCCTGCGGCCTGCTGACCATTGGCGGCCAGATACAGCGCAGTCGGTTGTTGTTCAGACTGCACCAGATAATGGGCAAAGGCTTCGGCCAGTGATTGGCCCACCAGTGGCACATGGCTTTGCCACGGTGTGCTGAACTGGTGCGCATCCAGCGTCATGACCAGACGGCTTTCTTCTTCGTTGCCCGGACGGTTGAAGCAGGGGGTTTCAGGGTCCTGGAGTTCGCTCAGGTATTCCGGGCGCCATTGCGCCATGCCACGTAGACCAAGCTTATCCGTACAATCCATCACCAGCAGATTGATCGGACCGGGGTCGCGCGTCTGGAAAGTCAAACGACCCGGATGCTTCAGCTGGCCGGCCATCAGCGTGGTGACACACGCAATCTCACCCAGCATGCGGCTAACGGCTGCCGGGTAGTTACGGCCGGTGCACAGTGCACGGTAACTGTCATCCAGGTGCACCCAGGCGCCACGGATGGACAACTCGGGAAAATGGAATCGGACAAAACGATCGGTTTCGCGCAGCATGACGTCTTTCTGTAAGGGGTTGCCCATTAGTTTGGGTGGCCTGGCCGGATTTCAACCGGCTCAAAGCGCTTTCAGGTGGTCGCGGTAGCGGGCCGCATTCTCTACATAGCGGGCGGCGCTATTGATCAGCTTGGCCACTTCTTCATCGGTCAGTTCACGGATCACCTTGCCCGGTGTGCCCATGATCAGCGAGCGGGGCGGATAAACCTTGCGTTCCGGAATCAGGCTGCCGGCACCTACCAGGCTGTGTTCACCAATCACGGCATGATTCAGAATCGTCGTGCCGATACCGATCAGGCTGCCCTTGCCGATACGGCAGCCGTGCAGCATCACCATGTGGCCGATGGTCACATCAGCCTCCAGAACGAGTGGGGCACCCGGATCGGTGTGGAATACGCAGCCATCCTGCACGTTGGTACGCGGACCGATAACAATTGGCTCATTATCGCCACGCAGTACCGTGTGCCACCATACGGAGGACTCCTCGGCGCACTGGATATCCCCGATCAGAATCGCCGAAGGGGCAATCCAGGCGGTCGGGTCGATTTGCGGTATCCGGTCTTCCAGTTGATAGCGGCTCATGCTGAGGCCTTATTCCAGTAAAATGGGCTGTTCAGCATTTTATGCTGAACCTTCAGGTACATAAAGACGAAATGACACAAGAACCCCGTTACGATCTCCATTGCCACTCTACGGCGTCCGATGGCGTATTGCCGCCAGCAGCCGTAGTCGCTCGTGCGCATGCGAATGGGGTGACATCCTTGGCGCTCACCGACCATGATGGCTTATCCGGTTTGCCGGAGGCAAAGGCTGAGGCTGAAAAGCTGGGCCTCCAGTTGATACCGGGAACCGAGATCTCGGTGGAATGGAATGATCATTCTGTCCATATTGTTGGCTTGCAGATCAATCCTGAAGATCCCACGCTGGTTCGCGGCCTGGACGAAATCAGGGAAGGGCGGGCCAATCGGGCCGGGCGCATCGCAGCCGAACTGGAAAAAGTCGGGTTTGTCGGGATTCTGGACAAAACCATGGGTTATGTCGGGAACCCCGAGCTGGTGTCGCGGGCGCATTTTGCGCGTGCACTGGTAGAGATGGGGGCTTGCCGCGAGGTTAAACAGGTTTTCGATCGCTATCTGACACCGGGCAAACCCGGTTATGTCGAGCATCCCTGGCCAAGTCTGGAAAAAGCCCTGGGCTGGATTAGAGCGGCGGGCGGTGTCGCCGTAATCGCCCATCCGGGCCGCTACCGCATGTCTAATAAAGAGCTGGGTAAGTTATTCGACGCGTTTCGTGATCTGGGTGGGGAAGCCATCGAAGTGGCCTCGGGTAGTCATACGCCCGAGCAGATTGCCCATTTCGGGCGCCAGGCGCGCCACTACGCATTCATGGGGTCGCAGGGTTCGGACTTTCACGGACCAGATGAAAGCTATGTCGACCTCGGGCGGAGTCTGCCACTCCCTGAAGGCGTTGTTCCCGTCTGGGAATCATGGAAAAACAATTAATTAGAACGTAATCATGACGCAATACTTTAATATTCACCCCGAGACACCGCAGAAGCGTTTGCTCGAACAGACCGCCGAAATGCTCCGTAATGGTGCAGTGGTGGCGTTGCCTACAGACTCCTGTTACTCCCTGGCGTGCCATCTGGGTGATGCCGCCGCTCTGGAAAAGATTCGCAAAATCCGCGGCATCGATGATCACCACCTGATGACCCTCATGTGCCGGGATCTATCGGATATCGGCCAGTATGCCCGTGTCGATAACAGCCAATACCGTTTGCTCAAGCTGGCGACGCCTGGCGCCTATACCTTTGTGCTCGAAGGCACCAAGGAGCTGCCGCGCCGCATTCTGCACCCGAAACGTAAAACCCTGGGGCTGCGTATCCCGGATAACCGCATCATGCAGGGCGTGCTCGAAACCCTGGGTGAGCCGCTATTAACCACCACCCTGACTTTGCCTGGTGACGAAGAGCCGCTCAGCGATGGCTGGTCGATCAAGGAACGCCTGGAATCCAAGCTGGATCTGGTGGTAGAGGGCGGCTGGTGCGGCACCGAACCAACCACCGTGATTGACCTGAGTGAAATGCCGCCAACCGTTCTGCGTGTGGGTCATGGTCCGTTGGGGCCGCTTGGATTGGATTAAGCCTTGAAAGCCCATTTTCCGGCTTAGGGGCTAGCCCCTCTGTTAGAATCTGCGCTTAAACGGACCGCCTATGAACCTTGATATCGCCCTTTTGGCCATTGCGGCCATACCCATGATTTTTGCCATTACGCTGCATGAGGCAGCCCATGGCTATGTCGCGCGTTATTTTGGCGATCCTACGGCCTACCAGTTGGGCCGTATCAGCCTGAATCCGATCCGTCATATCGATCTGGTTGGCACCATCATTGTTCCGGCGGCCACCTTACTATTGGGCGGCATTTTGTTTGGTTGGGCCAAACCCGTGCCCGTGGATTACAGCCGTCTGCGTCATCCGCGCACAGATATGCGCTGGGTAGCACTGGCCGGCCCCGGCGTTAACCTGTTAATGGCGTTTGGCTGGGCAATCCTGCTTAAAGTGGGCCTGTCTACCGATAACTATTTCAGCGTGCCGCTCGAAGAGATGGCGCGTATTGGCGTGTCGATCAATCTGATGCTGATGGCCATCAATCTGGTGCCTATCCTGCCACTGGATGGCGGTCGCGTCCTGTTTAGTCTGCTCCCGCCGTCTGCAGCCCAGAGCTATGGCCGCAGTGAACCCTATGGCCTGCCTATTCTGCTCCTCCTGTTAGCCACAGGTCTGTTGAGCGTCATTGTCCTGCCCGTGATTCGTGCTGCTGGCACACTTATTTCAACGATCTTTTTCCTTTGAGTATCTGATGTCTGCTGAACGCGTTCTTTCCGGCATGCGCCCAACGGGTAGCCTGCATCTGGGTCACTATCATGGCGTGCTTGAAAACTGGGTTCGCCTCCAGGAAAACTACGAGTGCCTATTCTTCGTAGCGGATTGGCACGCACTGACAACGCATTACGATGCGCCGCAAAGCATTGCCCAGGCGGGTCGTGACATGGTCATCGACTGGCTGGCAGCAGGCCTCGATCCTGAAAAGTCGATTATTTTTCAGCAGTCCCAGGTGCTGCAACATGCAGAGCTTCACTTGCTGCTCTCCATGATGACGCCATTGGGTTGGCTGGAACGTGTGCCGACCTACAAGGATCAGCAGGAAAAACTCTCGCACAAGGATCTGTCGACCTACGGCTTCCTCGGTTACCCCTTGTTACAGTCGGCCGACATTCTTGTCTATGACGCCAAGCACGTGCCGGTGGGTGAAGACCAGGTGCCGCATATCGAGCTCACGCGTGAAGTAGCGCGTCGCTTTAATCACCTCTATGGCCGCACCCCGGAATTCGAACTGGAAGTTATTGCCGCCCTCGAGAAACTGGGCGCCACCGCCAAACCATATAAAGAACTGCGCCAGCGTTATCAGCAAGAAGGGGACCGCGAAGTCCTTACGCAGGCAGAGGCATTCCTGGCCGGTGCAGACGCGCTGGATACCTCTGATAAAGAATCGCTCTGGGGCTGGCTGGTTGGCTCCGGCAAATCAATTCTTGTAGAGCCGGCCGCACTGCTGACCAAGGCCTCCAAGATGCCGGGGCTGGATGGTCAGAAGATGTCCAAGTCCTACAACAACACCATCAGCCTGCGCGAAGCACCAGAAGATGTGGCCAAGAAGCTCAAAGCCATGCCGACAGATCCGGCGCGTATCCGCCGAACCGATGCCGGTAACCCGAAAAACTGTCCGGTGTGGCAGCTGCATGAAGTCTATAGCGACGATGCCAAAAAGCAGTGGGTGATGGAAGGCTGCACCTCGGCGGGCATTGGTTGTATCGACTGCAAGAACGCCGTTGCCGAAGGTATTAATGTCGTGCTCGCGCCGATGCGCGCCCGCGCCGCAGAACTGGCTGCCGAACCGGAAAAGATTGATCGCATTCTGCGCGATGGTGCCGAGCGTGCCCGCGTGCTGGCAGATGAAACGATGTCGCGTGTACGTCGCGTGATGGGGCTGACGGGTTAATTGATGTCTATTGACGATCAGATCCCGGAAGAATCCGTGCAGCCGATACCGGCTGCCACGGATCTGCCTGAACCGGTGGCCTACGAACAGGCAATACAGGTCACCGTCGAGAACGGTGAAACCCGGGTCATGCTGTACGGGCAGCCCATTGTCGATATGCCGCAGGATCTGTATATCCCGCCGCATGCGCTATCGGTCATGCTCGACGCGTTCGAAGGCCCCCTCGATTTATTGCTCTACCTGATCCGTAAGGCCAACGTCGATATCCTCGATATTCCGATGGCCTCGCTCACGGTTCAGTACCTGGATTACGTTGAGGCTATGCGCTCCGAGAATCTGGAGCTGGCTGCCGAATACCTGGTGATGGCCGCGATGCTGATTGAAATCAAATCACGCATGCTCTTGCCACGGCCGAAAGCCGATTTCGAAGAAGAAGCAGAAGACCCGCGTGCCGAACTGGTGCGCCGTCTGATCGAATACGAACAGATGAAGTTGGCCGCACGTGAAATCGACGAACTGCCCAAAGCAGAAATCGATTTCCAGTGGCTGAATGTCTGGGTCGATAAAGAAGCCGTAGTCCGTCACCCGGACGTCTCGGCCGAAGACCTGCATGCTGCCTGGCTGTCGGTAGTGCGCCAGGCCAAGCTGCACACCCATCACAAAATTGCCCGTGAAGAACTGTCGGTACGCGAGCACATGGGTCTGATCCTGCGCACGTTACGTAACAAAGACGGCTATACCGAATTCGGTGAACTGTTCGATGTCACCGGTGGTGTGCCCATGGTCGTGGTGAATTTCATTGCCTTGCTCGAACTGTGCAAGGAACACTTGCTGGAAATGACACAGACGGCTGCATTCGCGCCGATCTATGTACGCTTGCCCTCTGATGTGCCCGAACAGTCGATGTTCGAGACACCCGAGGCATTTGATGACACAGAGGAGGGTGAGGATGTCTGAAGAACAGCGTTCCCTGACCGAGCTGGTTGAATCGACTGAGGGTGTTGTTACCCTGGGTCCCGTAATTGATGTGGCTGATCTGGCCTGTATCGTTGAAGCTGCTTTGCTGGCATCGACCGCACCCCTGGATATGACGCATCTGCGCCGCCTATTTGATGACACTGTGGCTGCGGACGAAATTCTGCAGGCGATTGGTCATCTGCAGGAGCGCTGGCAGAACCGCGGTTGCGAACTGCTGGAGTTGGCTGATGGCTGGCGCTTCCGCACCCATGCCAAGATCCAGCCGCACCTGGATCGTCTGAATCCTGAAAAGCCACCACGCTACTCACGTGCCGTGATGGAAACCCTGGCCATTATTGCCTACCGTCAACCTGTCACGCGTGGCGATATCGAAGACATCCGTGGTGTTACTGTAGCCACCCAGGTGATCCGTACGCTGGAAGAGCGCGGCTGGATCGATACCGTGGGTAACCGCGAAACACCGGGTAGACCGGCGCTGTATGCCACCACCCGTCAGTTCCTGGATGATCTGGGCCTTCGTAGCCTGACCGAACTGCCACCGCTTGAAACCATGCAGGGCGCCCTTGAAGGCATGCCCGGAGTTGAATAACTGATGCCCGCACCACGTAAACCCGCAGCACCGCGTAAGCCCGCCGCTAAGCCGGCCGCGCCGCGTCGTCCTAAACCGGTGGTTGCTCAGCCGGTTGCCGACGAACCGGAATTCTTTGATGAAGACTTCGACGAATCTTTTGACGAGGAATCATCAGGCGCGCCGTTGCGCAAAGCATCCGCCAACGCGGGTGAACGTCTGCAGAAGCTGCTGGCCCAATGTGGTCTCGGCGGTCGTCGCGAGATGGAAGAGTGGATTGCCGCTGGCCGTGTACAGGTCAACGGTGAACCAGCCGTGCTGGGCCAGCGTGTTTTGCCGGGTGATCGGGTCAAGGTCAATGGCCGGCTCGTTAACCTGCATGGCGCCACGCGTGCCCCGCAGGTACTGCTGTATCACAAGCCGGAAGGGGAGATCGTATCCCGTAGCGACCCGGCTGGTCGCCCCAATGTCTTTAGCAACCTGCCACGCGTACGCGGCGGCAAGTGGATCGCCGTAGGCCGTCTGGATTTCAATACCAGTGGTCTGTTGCTGTTTACCACCTCCGGTGCGCTGGCCAATGCCCTGATGCACCCGCGCAATGAAATGCTTCGCGAGTATGCCGTCCGCGTGCTCGGCCCGATGGATGACGAAGCCAAAGATCAGCTCAAGAAGGGTGTCGAGCTGGAAGATGGCCCGGCAGCACTGAAAAGCATCGAAGATGCCGGTGGCGAAGGTGCCAACCAGTGGTATCGCGTCACCATTACCGAAGGCCGTAACCGTGAAGTCCGCCGTTTGTTCGAAGCGGTTGGCCGTACGGTGAGCCGCCTGATCCGTGTACGTTACGGCCCGTTCCTGCTGCCACCGCGCCTGAAACGGGGTCAATCGCTGCTGGTTGAAGATGCCGACGTGGAAAAACTGGTCAAATCGCTGGGGGCAGATGCACAAGGCCCGTCGCGTAATGTTGGCCAGAAGGTCCGTGGCGCCCGTCCGGGTGGCCGTCCTGCACCACGCGGTCGTGCCCAGGCCCGTTCGCAGGGTAAAGGCGCCGCACCAAAGCGAAGCAACCCTCGACCTGCAGCAAAAAAACCTTTATAATCGAAAAGTTGCGAATTTCCCGTGCCATCTGGTCATACAGATCGGGTGGCACAGCCAGTTTTTGGCGTGATGGGCTTTATGCCCATTTTTTATTTGTGTTTTCTGTTTATTACAAATGAGTCTGCAGGAACTGATTGAATCGACGGTCACCGGTCTGGGCTACGAGCTCGTTATGGTCGAATTGTCGCCGCGAAGCCGCCTGGTACGGGTGTTTATGGACGCGCCGGAAAAGCCGCGCGGCGTAGATGTCGAAGACTGTGCCACGGTCAGTAACCAGCTGACACACCTGTTTCAGGTAGAAAACATTGATTACGACCGTCTGGAAGTTTCGTCACCGGGCCTAGACCGCCCGCTGGTGAAAGCTGCCGACTACACCCGTTTTGCCGGTTCGCAAGTGCAGATCAAACTGCGCATGCCCATCGGAGAGCGTCGCCAGTTCAACGGCACGCTGATCGGAATCGAAGGTGACCAGGTTCAGCTCGAGCTTGGTGGTAACACCATCACATTCCCTTTATCGAATATCGACAAGGCTCGCCTTGTTCCTAAATTTTGAGCGCCACAGAGGAAAGGACACCCAAATGACTCGTGAAATTCTATTGCTAGTCGATGCGCTGGCCCGTGAAAAGAACGTCAGCAAGGAAATCGTCTTTGCATCCCTGGAGCTCGCGCTGGCGCAAGCCACCCGCAAAAAGATGAACCTGGAAGCCGATGTGCGCGTCGTGATCGACCGCGAAACCGGCGACTACGAATCTTTCCGCCGCTGGGAAATCGTTGAAGATGCTGATCTGGAAAACGAAGATGCCCAGCTGCCGATCAGCGAAGCACTGGTTCAGCACGACGATATCGAAGTCGGTGACTTCATCGAAGAAGAGCTGGAGCCTATCGACTTTGGTCGTATTGGTGCCCAGGCAGCCAAACAGGTCATCCTGCAAAAGATCCGTGATGCCGAGCGCGAAGCGCTGCTGCAGAACTTCCTCGAGCGTGGCGAACACCTGGTAACCGGTACGATCAAGCGCATGGAACGTGGCAACGCCATTGTCGAAGTCGGCAAGATCGAAGCCGTACTGCCACGTGACCAGATGATCCAGCGTGAAAACCTGCGCCCGGGTGACCGTGTTAAGGCTTTCCTGCTGCGCGTAGATCGTGCTGCTCGTGGTCCGCAAATCGTTTTGTCGCGTACTGCGCCAGAATTCATTAGCCGTCTGTTCGAACTGGAAGTACCGGAAATCGAAGATGGTCTGATGGAAATCAAGGCCGCCGCCCGTGACCCAGGCATGCGCGCCAAGATTGCCGTACTGAGCAAAGATGCCCGTATCGATCCGATCGGTACCTGTGTCGGCCTGCGTGGTATGCGCGTGACTGCCGTTCGTAATGAACTCGGTGGCGAAAACGTCGACATCATCATCTGGTCGGAAGATCCGGCTCAGTTCGTAATCAATGCACTGGCCCCGGCTGAAGTGACCTCCATCGTTGTTGATGAAGAGCGTCATGCCATGGACGTCGTTGTTGACGATGCCAACCTGGCCATCGCTATTGGTCGCGGCGGTCAGAACGTCCGTCTGGCCTCGGAGCTCACCGGCTGGACCATCAACCTGATGACCCCGGAAGAATCGCAGCGTAAGAACGAAGCCGAAACAGCAACGACCCGTCTGCTGTTTATCGAAAAACTGGATATCGACGAAGAACTGGCTGATCTGCTGATCGGTGAAGGCTTCTCCACATTGGAAGAAGTGGCCTACGTGCCGCTGACCGAAATGCTGGAAATCGAAGGTCTGGAAGAAGAACTGATTAACGAACTACGTACCCGTGCCCGTAATGCACTGCTGACCGAAGCCATTGCTGCTGAAGAAAAGCTGGAAGATGTTGCAGAAGACATGCTGAATCTGCCGGGTATGGAAAAGACGATTGCCGTCAAACTGGCTGAAGCCGGTATCAAAACGCGCGATGATCTTGCGGATCTGGCCACTGACGAACTGGTGGAATTCACCGGTATGACGCAGGCCGCCGCCGTTGCCCTCATTACAGAAGCCCGTGCACACTGGTTTGCTGATGATGCAGCGTCTAACTAATCGGAGAACTCATGGAAAAAAATACTGTCCTCGAGTTCGCCAGCGAACTCAAAATGCCGGCAGAGGTTCTGCTCGAGCAACTGCATAAGGCAGGCGTCCAGAAGTCATCGACTACCGATACGCTTAGCGCGTCGGACAAGAACAGTCTTCTCGATTTTCTGCGTGCATCGCATGGTGAAGGCCACGCAGCTTCGAACCGTATCACGCTGACCCGCAAGTCCACCTCGGCCCTTAAGGCCCAGGATGCAACGGGTAAGACACGTACCGTTCAGGTTGAAGTGCGTAAAAAGCGCGTGCTCGTTAAGCGCGATACACCGGACGCTACAGAAGCAACAGCAGCGCCGGTTGCACCCGTTGAAACACCTGTAGTCGCGCCTGAGCCGGTTGTCGAAGTGGCACCGGTGATTGAAGTGGCACCAGAACCGATTATCGAAGCGGTCGTCGAAGTGGCACCGGTGGTTGAAGTTGCGCCGGAGCCAGAGCCAGTTGTTGAAGCTGTTGCCCCGGTAATTGAAGAAGCGCCGGCAGCTGAAGCTGAAGAAAAGCCTGCTCAAAAGCAGGTGAAGAAAGTTTCGGTCAAAACCAAAGCCTCGTTCCTGGATGAAAAGGAACTGGCAGCCCGTAAGGCAGAAGAAGATCGTTACGCACAGCTGCGTGCCCGTCAGGAGCAGGATCGTCTTGATCGCGAAAACCGCGAGAAGGAACTGGTTCGTCTGCGTGAAGAAGCTGCCTCAAAACAGGCTGCACTGAAGGTTGCTGAAGAAAGCCGTAAAGCGGCAACTTCTGCTGCGCATGCCGCACCGGAAGAGCGTCGTGATGGCGCAGGCCGTGATGCCAAGGGCCGTGATGATCGCGATGATCGTCGTGGCAAAGGCGGTCGTGATCAGAAGGGCAACGCCCCGGGTCGCGCTGGCAATGCCTGGAAGATGGGCGGCAAGAAGGGTGACAAGCGTCATCAGTCGGCTAGCGATGAAGCGCACTCATTCAATGCACCGACCGAACCGATCGTTCGTGAAGTTCACATTCCTGAAACCATCTCTGTAGCCGATCTGGCGCACAAGATGTCGGTCAAGGCCACCGAAGTCATCAAGGCCCTGATGAAGATGGGTTCGATGGTCACCATCAACCAGGTTCTGGATCAGGACACGGCCATGATTGTGGTCGAAGAAATGGGCCACAAGGCACTAGCGGCCAAGCTGGACGATCCGGATGCATTCCTCGTTGATGATGCAGAACACGTTGATGTGGAATCCAAACCGCGTGCGCCAGTCGTCACGGTAATGGGTCACGTTGACCACGGTAAGACCTCGCTGCTCGACTATATCCGTCGCAGCCGCGTTGCCAGCGGCGAAGCCGGCGGCATTACCCAGCACATCGGTGCTTACCACGTAGAAACCGAGCGTGGCATGATCACCTTCCTCGATACCCCGGGTCACGAAGCCTTTACGGCCATGCGTGCGCGTGGTGCCAAGGCAACGGATATCGTGATTCTGGTGTGTGCTGCCGATGATGGCGTGATGCCACAAACGCGTGAAGCAATTCACCACGCCAAAGCAGCCGGTGTACCGATTGTTGTGGCCATTACCAAGATTGATAAGCCTGAAGCCAACGCAGACCGCGTCAAGCAGGAACTGGTTGCTGAAGAAGTTGTGCCGGAAGAATACGGTGGTGATTCGCCATTCGTGCCGGTATCCGCCAAATCAGGTCAGGGCATCGACGAGCTACTGGAGCAGGTATTGCTGCAGGCCGAAGTGCTGGAACTGAAGGCACCGGTTGAAAGTACCGCCAAGGGTCTGATCATTGAAGCCCGACTCGATAAGGGTCGTGGTGTGGTCGCCACCATGCTGGTACAGCAGGGCACCCTGAACAAGGGCGATGTACTGCTGGCCGGTTCGGTATTCGGTCGCGTTCGTGCCATGCTGGATGAAAACGGTAAGCCGATTGAATCGGCTGGTCCATCGATCCCGGTAGAAATTCTGGGTCTGTCGGATGTGCCGGGCGCGGGTGAAGATGCCATGGTGCTGGCTGATGAACGTAAGGCGCGTGAAATTGCGCTGTACCGTCAAGGCAAGTTCCGTGAAGTCAAACTGGCCCGTCAGCAAGCCAACAAGATGGAATCGATCATGGATCAGATGACGGAAGGCGAAGTAAAGACCTTGCCGCTGATCATCAAGGCCGATGTCCAGGGTTCGCAAGAAGCGCTGGTGCAGTCGCTGGTCAAGCTGTCTACCGACGAAGTACGCGTGAACGTGATTCACTCGGCCGTGGGTGGCATCACCGAAAGCGACGTCAACCTGGCCTCAGCGTCAAAGGCTGTGATCATTGGTTTCAACGTTCGCGCCGATGCCAATACCCGCAAGATCGCCGAAGGCATGGATGTCGACATCCGTTACTACCAGGTTATTTACGACGCGGTAGACGAAGTCCGTGCAGCCCTGTCTGGCATGCTGTCGCCGGAACGTAAGGAAGAAACACTGGGTCTGGTTGAGATCCGTGAAATCTTCCGCGTACCGAAGATTGGTGCCGTTGCCGGTTGTATGGTTAAGGAAGGTATCGTCAAGCGTAACTGCCGCGTGCGTCTGTTGCGCGACAATATCGTGCTGCACGATGGTGAGCTCGACTCGCTGCGTCGCTTCAAGGATGACGTCAAAGAAGTCCGCGAAGGCTTCGAGTGCGGTCTATCACTCAAGAACTTCAATGACATCCAGGTTGGCGACAATCTGGAAGCCTACGAAATTCTGGAAGTGGCACGGACGCTGTAAGCATGAAGCGTGGTTCACAACGCGGGTTTGCCCGG
>ERZ1034361.297-NODE-297-length-35509-cov-2.676112_pt1 | contig 35509 bp, 32 predicted proteins | sample MGYA00520617_ERZ1034361 | MGnify/ENA primary metagenome ERZ1034361 (study PRJEB33736, sample SAMEA104284507) | Azolla filiculoides | biome: Urban; feature: Water surface; material: Ditch water | place: Netherlands | collected 2015-10-28 | depth 0-0.1 m ...
GCAATCGAAGCTCCAATTAAGCAGATCGCAGTTAACGCAGGACTTGAAGGCGGAGTTGTTGTAGAAAAGGTTCGTCACCTTCCTGCAGGACAAGGTCTTAACGCTGCAACTGGCGAATATGTAGACATGATCAAGTCAGGAATTATTGATCCAGCAAAGGTGACACGTTCTGCATTGCAAAACGCTGCATCAATCGCTGCGCTCTTTATTACAACAGAAGCTGTAATCGCTGATAAGCCAGAGAAGGCTGCTGCTGCCCCACAAGGTGGCGGAGATATGGACTTCTAAGTTCAAAAGCAGAAAAAAGAGTAATTAGCACGCTTAACGCCGTCTCTGATTAACACAGAGGCGGCGTTCTGCTTTACCCTTAGACCATGGCCAAGAAGAAGAGCACCACTGCAGCATTTGATGCGCAGGATCTTGCCCGAAATGCAGCCCTTGATGTCGCTGAACTTCGCGATCAAGTTGGCGGATTTGTTTCAGTCGAGTTTGATGATGAAAACCGCGTTGCAACATATTTATTTGAAGCAAACCTTTCAGGGTACAAAGGCTGGCGTTGGTGCATCACCATTGCAAAGGTTGATGAAGATTCACAACCAACAATTTGCGATGTAGTTGTTCTTCCGGGTCCTGATGCATTACGTGCACCTGAATGGATTCCTTATCGCGATCGCATTCTTCCTGGCGATGTTGGCGTTGGCGATATTGTTCCCAGCTCACTTGATGACACTCGTTTAGTTGCAGGACAACAAGCGTTGCCACAGGATGAAGAGCTTGATACTGCGATGGCGGTTGAACTTGGTTTAGGTCGTGCGCGAGTAATGTCTATCGAAGGACGCGATCAAGCTGCAAAGCGTTGGTACGAAGGTGAGCGCGGACCTAACGCGCCAATTGCCCAGTCATCACCAAAGCCATGCCACAGCTGCGGATTCTTTATTCCTATTGCAGGATCATTACGTTCAACATTTGGCGTATGCGCCAACGCAATTGCACCTGATGATGCACGCGTAGTGAGCGTGGATCATGGCTGCGGAGCACATTCCGAAGCGACCTTCACAGAGCCGGTGTTAAACTAAGCACCTGCTATCGCACCCGCGATACGTAATATAAACGAGTAAAGAAAACTAGCAAGGAGCCCCCCATGCCTACAGGACGCGTTAAATGGTTCTCATTAGAAAAAGGTTTTGGCTTCATTGCAAATGATGAAGGCGAAGATGTTTATCTTGCTGCAACATCACTTCCAGAAGGCGTTGCAACAGTTAAGCCTGGAACAAAGCTTGAGTTTTCAATCGCTGACAGCCGCAAAGGCCCACAAGCACTTTCAGTACACATTATTGATGCCCCACCATCACTAGTAGAGAACTCACGTGTTAACAGTGATGATCTTGCAGCGATGATTGAAGACACAATCAAGATGTTGGACAAGGTCGGAAATGGTTTGCGCCATGGACGTCACCCAAATGCTCAAGAGGCTGATCGTCTTGGTCGCGTGTTGCGCGGTATTGCTACTGCGCTGGGTGCTTAAGCCTTTTCTTAAATACCGCTTCGTCGATCTCGACGAATTGTGTAACGAATACCAATTAAGCCAAGCACCGCTCCGCTAACGCATGTCCAAATAAGCTTTGCATCGGCATTTGCTGCAATAGCAATCACACCAGCTATCACCCAGCAGGTAATTCCAATTGCGACTAGAGTTACAGCATTGCGTAGTCGAGTAGTCATGGAAGAAGAGTAATGGGATTTCAGGTTAAAGAGGATGGTAATTGGCGCTCTTTTCGCCATCGTAATTACCGAATCCTCTTCCCTGCCAATACCGTTTCCAATATCGGCAGCTGGGCTCAACGTATTGCGCAGGATTGGTTAGTTCTCGAACTTACAAATAACAACGGAACCTATTTAGGTTTAGTTACTGCGGTTCAATTTGCTCCGGTACTTGCCTTTTCACTACACGGCGGAAAATTGGCAGATCGCTTTAATAAGCGCAAGGTTTTAATCCTCACAAACATTATTGGTGGATCGGCATCTCTTGCCCTGGGCGCATTGGTAATGACAGATCTAGTAGCCCTGTGGCATGTTTTTGTTCTTGCAGGAATATTAGGAATTTCAACGGCAATTGATGCTCCCGTACGCCAAGCATTTACAACTGAGGTTGTTGGGCAGACAGATTTACCGAACGCGGTTTCATTAAATTCAGCTAACTTCAACGCTGGACGATTAGTAGGACCTGCTATTTCAGGTGGCTTGATCGCCGCCTTTGGCACCGGGCCGTCATTTATTGTTAATGGGCTTTCATATTTCTTTGTTATTGCAGCCCTTGCAAACCTTAATGAAAAGGCGTTTTTCCATTTAGATCGTCCGAAATCAGATGGCAATATCCGCGAAGGAATTGCCTACGCAAAGGCACGTCCAGATATTTATGTTGTCATGTTGATGGTTTTCTTCTTGGCAACATTTGGTCTTAACTTCCAGATCTTTAATGCCCTTATGGCAACTCAAGAGTTTGGCTTAGGACCTGCCGACTTTGGTTTGATGGGAACCTTTATCGCTATCGGTTCGCTATCAGGTGCCATTGGCTCTGCTCGTTTAGAGAGATTTAGAAATACAAAGTTTGTGATTCGTGGAGGAATTGCTTTCTCTGCATCCATCATGGTGCTGTCGATTCTGCCCAATTACATTAGTTATGTGATTTGGTTACCAATCTGTGGAGTCACAGCGCTAACTACTTTGGTTTCAGCAAACTCCATTGTTCAAACAAGTACTGATCCTGCAATTCGTGGTCGGGTAATGGGACTTTATTTGTTGATCTTTATGGGCGGAACACCATTTGGTTCTCCACTTATTGGTGCAACCACAGACATCATCGGGATTCGACCAACAATTGCGGCGTGCGGTGCTATCTCACTATTCGCATCGCTTTTCATTTGGTTCACTTACAAGAACCGTGTAACTCTTCCGGCAGATATTTCAGTTGCTGCGGTATTAAAGACTGTTAATCGCAATAACGATTAATATCCCAACAAGTGTAAGTAAAGTTACTAAACGACGAACCTTGTAACTCATTAGGCAGCCTCGAGCACCTTTGATGGAATCGCTTTAACAATCGCAAAAGCAATCGCAATCAGCACAAAAACCATGATGTATGCGCGTGAAATACCAAAGCTATCGCCCAAGATTCCAAGCAAGAATGGGGCTCCGGCAATAGCAGTTCCTGCAGCTAATGAAGCGCGGCCAATAGCCAAATCAGGACGACCATCGCTGAGGCTGATCAGACGAATTGCTGAAAGCGCGAACTGCATTGAAATTCCCATGCCCACCGCTAATAAACACAATAGTGAAAGCACCATGTTGTGCGATAGCCAGAAACCAACGAAACCAATGAACTGTAAAGAGATCACTGAAAGTAGTTGCGTATCTAATTTAAAATTCTTCAGCAGCAATCCGCCGTACCAGCGACCGATTCCCATTCCGGTACCTAAAGCAACAATGGCAACTGTAGAAATCGCAGCGGTTGAACCAACGCGATCCTTTAATAACGCAGCTGCCCAAAATGAAGTTGCAAACTCACTTGAAATACAGGCAACAAAACCAACCCAGGAAATCCAAAAACGTCCTGAAAGTTTTCCGCCCTGCGGACCTTCTTCATCAGGGACATGCTCTTCTTCCTCTTTTTCACGTCCAACTAGAAAGAGGATGAGCGCGACAGGTAGAGCTAGTAGCAAACCAAGTCGCCATAAATTTGGATATGCGATCGCGATAGTTCCAATTAATGCGGTTCCGGTAACAAATCCGGCAGATGCAATTCCGTTAGCTTGTGGAATCGCAACCTCTGCAGCTTTTCCATAATGTGATGACATCTTGGTAAGCATCGTGTTGATGACAACTGATACACCAAAGCCGGTAATTAATGTTGCTGGCAATGTGATGTACACAGGGGGAGAAACTACGAACATAGTTAATCCAACGATGAAGATCGACAGACCAATCCAGCTAGCTTTCGAGCGCCCGTACTTATGAGCGATACGAGGATTTGCCCAGCCCGCAATGATTGAAGCAACTCCCATCGCCGTTCCGTGCAAACCAGCGATAGTCAGCGAGGTTCCTTGATCTGCGCGTAATAAGGATTGCGCAGGTCCAAAACCACCTAAATAGAAGTTAACTACCGCAGTTTGGATCGCAACGACCCAGAAAAAACGGTCGCGATGAAAACTCTTTGGCATTAAAGCGCTGCTACAACGTGGTCGATGCACTTAGTAAGTGCTTCAACATCACTTGGATCTACAGCAGGGAACATACCGATACGAAGCTGGTTCTTACCAAGCTTGCGGTAAGGCTCTGTATCAACAATTCCGTTTGCACGAAGTGCTGCAGCAATCTTTGTAGCATCGATTGCATCATCAAAGTTAATTGTTCCAACAACCTTTGAACGCATCGCTGCATCTGTGACAAAGGGAGTTGTGTAACTTGTCTTTTCTGCCCATGAGTACAAGATCTCTGAAGACTGTGTGCTTCGACCTGCTGCAAATGACAAACCGCCATTTGAGTTCATCCACTCGATCTGTTCGGCAAGCAACATCAAAGTAACAAGAGCTGGAGTGTTGTAGGTCTGATCCAAGCGTGAATTCTCGATAGCAATTCCTAAATCAAAGAAGGCAGGAACCCAACGTCCGCTTGCCTTGATCTTTTCTGCGCGAGCAATCGCTGCAGGAGACATGATTGCAATCCATAGCCCACCGTCAGATGCAAAAGACTTCTGAGGTGCGAAGTAATAGGTATCAAACTCTTTTGCATCAACCATCAACCCACCTGCAGCAGATGTTGCATCAACTAGAACTAGTGCGCCGTCAGTGCCAGCTGGGCGAATGATTGGCATCGCAACACCAGTTGAGGTTTCGTTGTGGGTCATTGCGTAAACATCGATGCCGGCTTCAGCAACTGAAACAGGATGTGAACCAGGCTCAGCCTTAATGACAGTTGGCTCACCTAGGAATGGAGCTTCCTTTGAGGCGGCTGCGAACTTTGATGAAAACTCACCAAAAACAAGGTGCTGTGAACGCTCTTCAATCAAACCAAAGGTTGCGATATCCCAGAACGCTGTTGATCCACCGTTACCAAGAACAACTTCATAACCTTCTGGCAGATTAAATAGAGATGTAAGACCTTCGCGAACACGCTTAACAACATTCTTCACCGGCTTCTGTCGGTGTGATGTTCCAAGGATTGAGTTTCCACTTGCCGACAAAGCAGCGAGTGCTTCGGGACGAATCTTTGATGGACCGCAACCAAAACGACCATCAACCGGCTTTAAATTAGAAGGAATAACAATGTCTGCGCTCATGGGCTAAGACTACGGGTAGTACCGAGAGAGTTCCCAATCGACAGCGGTGTTAGCCCGCTCATAGCGCAAACGATCGTGCAAACGTGAGTATCGGCCTTGCCAGAACTCAATATTCAGCGGAGTCACTCGATAACCACCCCAATGTGGAGGTCGTGGAACAACACTACCTTCGGGCCACTTTTGCGCAGCGCCTTCATACCGTTGCTCTAGCTCTTCGCGAGATGCAAGTGGTGATGATTGATGACTTGCCCATGCACCGATTTGCGAACCCCATGGTCGCGTTGCAAAGTAGTCATCTGATTCTTGCTCAGAAACTTTTTCAGCGATTCCGCTAATTGAAACTTGTCGCTCCATTGCATACCAAGGAAACAGAAGTGAAACATTTTGATTCAATTCAATTCCATGTGCCTTGCGTGATTCGTAATTAGTAAAGAAGGTAAAGCCACCTTCTGAAATATCTTTTAACAAAACTGTTCGCGTAGTAATTTGCCCATCACTTGCTAAAGTTGAAAGCACCATGGCATTTGCTTCGACAATGACAGGGTTTTCATGTGCCTGCTTCAACCACATCGCAAAAGATTCAAATGGATTGTCTGGCAAGGTTTCTAAGCCGGCATCGCTGTAGGAGCGACGCATCGCTCTGATCTCGTCGCGGGAAACTAATTCATCGGCCATGGCCCTATCGAACCCCACTTTGCCCCGCGGCGCGATTTTTCAGCGCGCCCTGCAACGCCATATGTAACGCCAACCCTTTATAACAATTATGTAAATGACCACTGTAATGAGAGGTATTTGGTGATTTTCATTTGCTTACCCACGCGTAAAAGTGTGGAATTGGGCCACTAGCGCACACCCTCGTATGCGCAAATCCATCCATGGAGGATATATATGAACAAGAAGCGTTTCGGAGTAGTTGGCTTTGTAGCCGCTGCCGCACTCGCAGTATCTGGCTTGGCTGTTCCAACAGCTAACGCTGCAAACACAATCGTTGTCTGGGCTGACGAACAGCGTGGACCACAGCTTGAAAAGCTAATCGAAGGCAACAAGACAATTGCACCGGGATACACAATCCAGGTTAAGTACTTCTCTGCACTAGATGCATTGCAAAGCGCTTGGGATAAGTCAACTGCTGCAGGTGGACCAGACATCATTACTGGACCAGCATCATTTGCTTCACAAGGTGCAAAGTCAGGAAAGCTTGCACGACTTGGTGCATCAGCAACAATCACAAACTCAATTCCAAAGGCTGGACTTTCAGCGATGACATACTCAAAGGGACTTTACGGAGTACCTCTTGATGTAGATACAACTGCATTCCTTTGGAACAAGACATTGTTTGGTGCAGATGCACCAGCAACATTTGCAGACATGGTTTCTTACTACACAACAAACAAGTCAGCAAAGGGTCTAACAGGCGGAATTTGTGCATTTGAAGGAACTTGGGGATCACACGCAGTGCTAACAGCACTTGGCGGTGGAGCTTGGGCTCTAAACAAGAACGGCACAGCAAACATGAACACAGTTGCGTTGAACTCAAAGACATTCAAGGCAAATGTTAAGAAGTACCTACTTGATTCATCAGGCAAGTCAACTGGATTCTTCCAGTGGGATGGTTGCGGCGATGCATTCAAGGCAGGAAAAATTCCATTCGCAATTACAGGTGCATGGAACTTTGACGGAATCGAAAAGGCTGGCGTTAAGTTCGGTCTTGGTGCAACACCTGGACTAACTTCATCAACAAAGGGTGCTCAGTGGGTTAACTACTCAGGCGCATTCCTAACTTCATATGCAGCATCACACGGTGTATCACTAGGTGCTAACAAGGTTATGAAGTGGTTTGCTAGCGAAGCTGGTCAGGCAAAGATGAGCGCGCTTTCAGGCCGCCCACCTGCCAACACAGCTGCTGCTGGTGCAGTTACAAACCCAAGCACTTTGGGTGTTGCTAAGGCTGCATTGACAGGCACACCACAAATCAGCCCAGCTCTTGATAACAAGACTGGTGGTAGCAACTGGTACGACGTACTAGGTGGCGTATATACAGATATCTTCACAAAGGGTAAGTCTGTAGATGCAACACTTGATGCTGCTGCAGCGATTTTGGCGAAGAACTTCGCTAACTACGCTACAAACGGCTAATTTGAAGAAATAGTAAAAACACCCACCGTCGTGCATAGTGCGACGGTGGGTGTTCTACTCCACAGAACCAAAAGAAACGAGATCAGTACATGATGTATCGCCTCGCAGGATTTACTGGATTACCTGCACAAATCCTAAAAATGGGATTGATGGCACTGATCGACTCATTTTTAATCTGGATGTTTTTCGCAGCTCTTGCAAAGGAATCAACGCCACTTTCAGTTGTGATTGCCTGTGTTTTTATTGCAGCTAATTTCGTTTATTTTGCAAAATTCACTTTGCCATTAAAGTTTTTATTACCAGGCATGATTCTGCTCTTAACATTTGTTTTGGTCCCACTTGTTTATACAGTGACGATGTCAGGATTTAATTACAGAACAGGTAATGAAATTTCCAAGGATGCGGCTATCGAACAGATTATTGCTAATGGCCTAGCACCGGATGCAAATAACACCGGTTATGACATGACCTTAGGTAAGTTTGAAGGCGACTGGTCTGCATTACTGCTTGAACAAGGTACGGCTAAAGTTTATTTAGCTACCCTAAAAGAAATTAAAGAAATTACCTCGGGTTTTGAAGTAAATGAATATGGAATTCCAAATACTTACCCTGGATTCTCTGAAGTAACTCCAGATGATGCCTCTACGCAAGAGGCAGCGATTGTGGCTTTGAAATTCCCACTTGGTCAAGGACAGTTCATCGCACCTCAGGCATTAGATTTTGCTGCATTGCTTACCCAAGCTATGAGTTATGACGAAGCGACCGACACTCTCACCAATAATTCGACGGGTGCAACTTACAAACCCAATGATGAGGGAAATTTCGTAAATATTAATGACCCAACAGACAAGATCTTGCCGGGTTGGCGCGCGTGGAATATTTTCAGAAACTATACCCACCTACTTACAGACCCTGTTGTCCGAGGCCCATTTATTGGCGTATTCATTTGGACAATTTCATTCGCCTTTTTAACCGTATTGAGTATGTTTTCGGTTGGATTGCTGCTTGCAATTGTTTTAAATAGAAAAATTAAGTTACGCCGCTTTTATCGCTCAGTTTTGATTCTTCCGTATGCCATCCCAAGCTTTATGAGTATTTTGATTTGGGCTGGAATGTTTAATCGCCAATTTGGTGCGATTAATGCATTATTTGGAACTCAAATAGATTTTATGAATAGTCCTACCTTGGCGAAGATGGTGATTTTGATTGTCAATCTTTGGCTTGGCTTCCCATACTTCTATCTGATTTGCTCAGGAGCACTTCAAGCAATTCCTGCCGAATTGGAAGAAGCCGCATCATTAGATGGTGCATCTACCTCTCAGATTCTTCGAAGAATCAAACTGCCATTGTTACTGCAAATCCTGTCTCCATTGTTGATCGCTTCATTTGCCTTCAATTTCAATAACTTTAATATCGTGTATTTGCTGACAGGAGGCGGGCCAACTGATGTGCTTGCTGGCAAGGCAGCGGGTGCAACCGATATTTTGATCACATACACATACAAGACCGCATTCGGATCTAATGAACAGAACTTAGGCTTAGCCTCTGCTATCTCAGTTCTGATCTTCTTTATTGTTGGTGGCTTATCTCTCTGGAGTCTTCGCCGTTCAAAAGTATTGGATACCTTCTAATGACAATTCGTACTAGCGAAAAGCGCTCATTTCTTCCAAAAGATTTCTGGTCGCACATATTTATTTGGGTCCTAATTCTTTTTACCCTATTTCCAATTTATGTTGTAATCACTAGCTCCTTCAATCCAACGGGCTCTCTTGCAACTTCTGAGCTCTGGCCAAAACTTTGGAGTCTGGATAATTACAAAGTTCTATTCACCCTTGAATCGGTTCCGTATTTAACGTGGGTGAAGAACTCCATGATTATTGCCTCGATAAACGCTGTAATTTCAGTGTTTATTGGTGCCGCTTCAGCCTTTGCCTTCAGCAGAATGCGCTTCAAGGGGCGCAAATTCGGTCTTCAGGCTTTGCTACTTGTTCAAGTATTTCCATCCTTCTTAGCTTTAGCTGCGATTTACGTGATGATGGAACATGTTTACACAGTGTTTCCGGTAATTGGTCTCGGAAGTCTTGGTGGATTGCTATTAATTTATCTCGGTGGATCCATGGGTGTTAATGCATGGCTGCTTAAGGGGTACATCGACACTATTCCTATGGAGCTTGATGAAGCCGCCCGTATTGATGGAGCTAGCACTTTTCAGGTTTATTGGTTGATCTTCTTTCCATTGGCAGCACCAGTGCTTGCTGTCACCGCATTGCTTTCTTTTATTGGAACATTTAATGAGTTTGTCCTTGCCTCGCTCTTCCTGCAAGATATAAATAGTCGAACAGTGGCTGTTGGGTTGCAACAATTTGTTGGTCAACAATTTGGGCAAAACTGGGGACCTTTTGCAGCAGGCTCATTACTGGCTGCGATTCCATTGGTTGCAATCTTCTTATCTATGCAGCGATTTATTATTGGTGGTTTAACCCAAGGAGCGACAAAAGGATAATGAAAAATTATCCACATCACGATGGAAGCGACCTTTATGTAAGTAATAGCGCTCCTGAAGTTGGAACGAAGGTTACTTTGAAGGTTCGCGTTCCAAATAGTTATAGCTTTGACAATGCCATGGTTCGGATTTATCACGATGGCGAGCCTCGCATATTTGAGATGAAGCTCGGCAAGAAGGGTGAAGTCGAATCGTGGTATCAAGTCACAATTGATATTTTGAACATTCAAAACTCTTATCGCTTCGGTTTTATAGGCGGCGGTAAGTATGAATGGTTAAATGCACGTGGCTTATTTGATCACGATGTTCATAGCAACAATGATTTTCAGATTGTCGCCATTCCAGCTAATCCTGAATGGATTAAATCTTCAGTTTTTTATCAAATCTTCCCTGACCGATTTGCCCGCTCTGGCAAGGTAAATATCACTCCAGACTGGGCTTATCCACGAGATTGGGATTTACTCCCTCGGGGAAGAGGCAAGTTCACAGGCCAAGAGCTTTATGGTGGCGATTTGTATGGTGTTCAGGAACATCTCGACCATGTGACGGAACTTGGGGCCAATGGAATTTACTTCACGCCGATCTTTCCTTCACGTTCTAATCATCGTTACGATGCAACGAGTTTTGATCATGTTGATCCGATTCTGGGTGGGGATAAAGCTTTTCAATCTCTGATCAAATCAGCCAAGAAAAACGGAATTCGAATCCTTGGCGATTTAACTTCAAACCATTGCGGTGCTGGACATAACTGGTTGGCAAAAGCAAAGAAGGATAAGAAATCCAAAGAACGGACCTATTTCTTCTGGGACAAATCAATTAAGTGGGGATATGTCGGTTGGTACGGTCTCGAATCTCTTCCAAAATTAAATTATGCATCTAAGGCGCTACGCAAAGCGGTGTATGAAGGCAAGAACTCAATCGTTAAGAAGTGGATTTCACCAAAGTTTGGTATGGCCGGTTGGCGTATAGATGTCGGAAACATGACTGGTGTCCAAGGTGCCGAAAATCATCACGTTGAAGTGATGCAAGGAATTCGTGATGCAATGCATGAAGTCAATCCAGATACCTGGTTAGTCGCTGAAAACGGTGACTTCATTGCAAGTGATTTGAATGGTCTTGGGTGGCAAGGCGCGATGAACTATCAAGGATTCATGCGTCCATTCTGGAATTGGATTAACCGCAATCCCGAGATTACTGGTGGATTCCAAGGTCTGCCTTTTGCAATGCCAAAGATCAACGGAAAGCAGCTGGTCGAATCCATTGGCGAGTTCAACGCTTCAATTCCATGGCGTTCACTAACTGCAAGCATGATGCTTTTAGATTCACATGACACTGCTCGTTTCAGAACAGTTGTTTTAGGGGATATTGAGGCACATAAGTCAGCCATGACAATGATGCTTTCATATCCGGGAGTCCCTTCTATATTCGCCGGCGATGAAATTGGACTTGAGGGCTCATGGGGTGAAGATGCTCGCAGAACCATTAATTGGGAGGATCGCAGTGGATGGGATCACCAATTCTTTGCAGAGGTTAAAAAGCTTGTAAAGCTACGTAAAACACAGGATGCACTCATTAATGGTGGATTACGTTGGGTTGTAGTTGAGAATGATTTCATTGTTTACCTGCGCGAATCTAAGAAACAATCCCTTTTGGTCTTAGTTTCAAGATCTGCGATTAATGCAACTATTGATTTAAGCTCTTATGGATATAAAGTTTCAAAAACTTTGTACGGGCAAGAAGTTACCGGAGAGATATTTACTGTTAAATCAGATTGTGCCGTACAAGCCATTTGGGTAGTAAATTGAAAGCAAAAGGCTTAATAGGTCTAACAAGTATTTTGGTTTTAGCTTTATTTCAACCAAGTGTTGCAGCAACGGACTTGACTGAGCTTTTTCGGCCTGCGATTCGTGGCTCACAAAGTGATGAGTCAGTTTACTTTGTAATGACAGATAGATTTAATAACGCTAACACTGAAAATGATAACGGAGGAGTTTCTGAGGGAAGATTTTCAAGTGGATATGTTCCTGACGAAATTGGTTGGTGGCATGGTGGAGATTTCAAGGGAATTACTGAGCGAATTCCTTATATCCAAAAAATGGGTTACACATCAATTTGGATCACACCACCGGTAAAACAAATAACCTTTCAGGGTTCATCATCTTCATATCATGGCTATTGGGGATTAGATTTCATGACCGTTGATCCCCACCTAGGAACTGAGGCAGAGTTTAAAGAGTTAGTTAAAGCTGCACACGAGGCTGGCTTGAAGGTCATAGTCGATGTGGTTGCCAATCACACGGCAGATGTAATTCAATTCAAAGCTAATGCTACGGAGTACCTAGAAAGCAATAAATTTCCTTATAAAGATGCATTGGGTAAGAAATTCATACCTTCTGTTTATGCAGGCAAAGTTAATTTTCCTAAATTATCGTCAACTAAGTCTTTCCCGTATGTGCCAATTTTAGATAAAAGCAATGCCAAAGTTAAGAATCCAAATTGGCTCAATGATGTAACTAATTACCACAACAGAGGAAACTCCTCATTTACCGGTGAGTCCTCATTAGATGGCGATTTCTTTGGCCTTGATGATCTCTTTACAGAAAAGCCCAATGTCGTCAAAGGTTGGACGGATATCTGGAGCCATTGGATTAATGAGTTCGATATCGATGGTATGAGAATCGATACCTTCAAACATGTGAATCCAGAGTTCTGGAAAGCCGTGATTCCAAAGGTTTTAGAAGTTGCTAAGAAGAAAGGTAAGAATGATTTTCCAATCTTCGGTGAAGTTGCCGACTCAGATACATTCTCTTTGGCCTCATATCTAAGAAGCGGTCAAACCCCCAGCGTATTAGATTTTGCGTTTCAGAAGCAGGTTGCGAATTATCTTCGCTTCGGCACATCAACGGATGGTTTAGTTTCTTTATTCAACGCCGATGACTTATATACAACATCAGCCACCAATGCATACCAACTCGCAACTTTCTTGGGTAATCACGACATGGGAAGAATTGGTTTGCAATTGAGTAAGGCGGTTGGTGAGAATCAAGAAGCGGTCCTTCTTGATCGAGCCCTACTTTCAAATGCGATGCTCTTTTTATTGCGCGGTGGACCCGTTACCTATTATGGCGATGAAGTTGGGATGATAGGGACGGGTGGAGACAAGGAGTCTCGCCAAGACATGTTTCCAACTCAAGTCATTGATTGGCAAAATGAAGTGCGAATAGGTTCCCAACCGATAGGAAATAAGAGCTCATTTGATCTCGCTAATCCACTTCGCACGCAGATTTCAACGCTGCAATCTCTAATAAAAGAGAATCCAGCTCTCAGAAACGGTGTTCAGCAGATCAGATACTCCGAAAATGGGGTATTCGCAGTCACTAGATACGCTGCAGGACGTGAGTATTTAGTTGTATTCAACTCAAGTGATCAGGCACGATCTGCAAAAATATCATTTGACAGCAGGAGTGCGCAGTGGAGTTCGGTGCTTGGAGACTGCACCTTTGCTCCAGGGACCGCCTTAGAAATTAAGGCCCGCAGTTATTGTGTGATCAAGGGCGAGTTTGAATCAGGATCTGTTGGATCTCAACCGGTGGCATTGTTGAAACCGATTGAAACCCCAATCACCGGGGATTTGGTGCAATTAAGTGCACGAGTTGCAGGTGGTGATTACACAGAGGTTTCTTTCTCAGTGAAGGCGCCTGGTAAGAGCTGGCTCCATGTCGGCACTTCGGATCGGCGTACCTATGCTGACTCAAAAACTAGCGGCGGCCTCCACCGTGTCTTTATAAATCCACGAAGCTTTAAGAGTGGAACGACGGTAGAAGTTATCGCTGTCACGCGAAGTGCTAACGGAGAAAAGAGAGTTTCAGAAATTATTAAATATAAGATTAAGTATTAAGCCAGAATCGTAAAGGTTCATTTAGGTACTTCGCCCACGATCTTTCATTGTGGCTACTTCGCTTGTAAACCTTACTGTGGTAATTATTAGTAAAACCTCTTTGGCGCATTAACTCATCAACAAGTGATTGAAGTTGCACATACTCTTTATCTAAACCTTTATCTCCGCGACTCATCCAGATCTTGTGATGCGCAGGCAGCGCGCTAACCATCGCATTGGCAAAACTCTCATCACTAATCACCCAATGTGGCGATAATGCCAAAGCGGCTGAGAACTTTTCTGAATGCTTAATTGCCGCATATAAAGTGGCTAGCCCACCCATACTTGAGCCAATAACAGCGGTTTTGGCAGGTGTTGCAAAGGGTGCAATTGCAGGCACGATCTCATTAAAAATGCTCGACAGATACTCATCGGAGTGAAGCTTTACAGAGGGATCAGAAATCCTCCAACGAGGATCAACGTATTCACCATTTGAAAAGAATTGTTGTGGCGCTAAATCCTTGGCTCGCCCCCACGGATTCTGCTTAGAAGAGCTGTGCCACACAGCGATAATCGCTGGGGGATTGATACCTAACTCTTCGCTGACATGAATAGCAGATTGCGCCATCTTCCATGTCTGCCCCCGATGGGTAGAGGTTTTGCCATCAAAGACATTTTGGCCGTCATGCGCGATCAGTAATCGATCTGTGCCTTGCTTAGGAATCCAGTAATCAACGGTTCGATCGCCAAATTGAGCGCGAATAACCTCGCCTGGAACCCCACGAACTTGGATGCGCTTTATCTCCTGCATGATGATTTAATCATCCCATGTCACAGCCAAAAACATCAATCATCTGGTTTCGCCGTGACCTTCGAATCAATGATCATCCAGCGCTTTTAGCTGCGATTGAATCATCAGAGCAGATAATTCCGCTTTTTATTCTGGATAAGAAACAGATTGATGAAGCGGGCTCAAAATTATTGGCGTACATGAGCCAATCTCTTCGCAAACTCGATGAATCTTTAGGAAACAAACTTCACATCATCGAAGGCGATCAGGTTGAGGTCCTAACGACTTTGATTAAAAAGTATGGAGTCGAACAGGTTCATATTTCCGATGAGTACGAACGATACGGCGCAGCACGAGATGCTCGGGTAGAAGCTGCAGGAATTACTTTAATTCGTACAGGAAGCCCATACGCTGTCACACCGGGGCGCGTTGTAAAGCCAAGTGATGGAACTCCATACAAGGTGTACACGCCCTTTTACAAGGCGTGGTGCATACATGGTTGGCGAGCACCGGCGGTGACTCCGAAGAAATTTAATTGTGTAGAACCAACCTCGGAATATCGCGCCTTTCCCGATTTTGTGATGCCTGATGGCGTTTCAGTAATTGAGGCTGGCGAAGAGGCGGCGCTAAAGCGTTTTAAGGCCTTCACCAAGAGCGGCTTAGATTCCTATGATGAAAATAGAAACTTTGCAGCAATCGATGGAACTTCAAAGATGAGTACGTATCTGAAGTTTGGCGAGATCCACCCACGCACACTTCTGCAAGGTTTGGGCGAGAGCAAGGCCCATGACACATTCCGTAAAGAGATTGCTTGGCGCGAGTTCTATGCAGATGTTCTATTTAACAACCCGATGACAGATGTTCAGTATTACTCAGAAAAGTTTGCCCAGATGCGTTATGACAAACCAGGTGCTCAATTTGAAGCCTGGTGTGAAGGGAAAACCGGCTACCCATTTGTAGATGCAGCGATGCGACAGTTAGTTCTTGAAGGTTGGATGCATAATCGAACTCGCATGGTTGTGGCCTCATTTCTTGTTAAGGATCTGCATCTGGAATGGCAACTGGGCGAAAGATTCTTTGCTGATCACTTAGTTGATTACGATGTTGCTTCTAATGCACATGGGTGGCAGTGGACCGCTGGAAGTGGCACGGATGCTTCACCGTATTACCGCGTCTTCAATCCAATTGAACAAGGTCGACGTTTTGATGAAAATGGCGATTACATTCGCAGATATGTGCCAGAACTTGCACACCTTTCAGCCTCAGAAATTCATGAGCCCTGGCTCTTCCTTGATGGATATAGCAAAGGTTACTCAGAACGAATTGTCGATCACGCTGTAGAGCGCTTGGAATCCTTAGCTCGATTACAGGAGATCAAAGCTGATAAACCCCTAGGCCCTCACGCTTAGCTTTGTACATCGCGTTATCTGCGCGAACAAGTAAATCTGGTTCACCTTTATTTTCTGCAACACCAACGCTGACGCCTAACCGAATCTCTTGATTGTTGATGTGAAATGGATATGAAAGCGTTGCCTTAAGCGCAAGCGCAACTTCAACCGCACTGTCCTGTTTGCCTTCAATCAGAACCCCAAACTCATCTCCGCCCAATCGCGCAAGAAGAGCACCTGCCGGAAGCGCTCGTTCAAATCGCATCGCAACCTGCTGCAAAACCTTGTCACCGGTCTCATGTCCATGAATATCATTTATCGGCTTAAAGCCATCTAGATCAAGCAAAAGTAGCGAACCTTGTTTCTCCAAGAAGGAATCTATTTCACTGACTAAACGTCTTCGATTAGGTAATCCCGTTAACTCATCTGTTCTTGCAAGAATTCTCTCTTCACCAATATTTCTAGCTTGGGTTAAAGCGATAGCCATACGAGTAAAGGCAAGAGCCAAGGTCGCAATTGCTGGTATCAAGACAAATGTTGGGAAGTAATGTGGCCGGATCGCTATTAATGCTAAAAGTGTTGCGCTAAGTGAAACCGAGATCGAAACCAAGATAGGACTTAAACCATTTCCGCTCTCTTCATCAACACCTGTCTGCCAAAAACTTTCGGCGATCACCACAAAACCTAGTAACCAACCAGTGTCTAGCCAACTTCCAAAAAGGTATTGATTATTTGTTTGCTGCCACAGGAAAATGAAATCGGTGAGTGCATATAGTGATGTGCCAACACAGAGAATCAATCCACGATATGAAAAACCTTGCGCTGCCATAGCAGCAATTACTATCGCTAATAAGATCACATCTGAAATCGGAAACATGACCGCAAAGAATGTTCCGCTCAAGTCACCACCAAAATGTGGAAGTAGTGGCTTCAAAAACACCGCCGATCCCAACGTTCCTAACCCCAGGCCCACAATGGAAGCATCAATAATCTCTAAAAGGCGTAGCTTCCTAGAGGCAACCAATAGGCGCGGCAGTGAGATCAAGGCAATCGGATAGAACAAGAGATAGAAAAGATCTGAAATCTCTTGCCCAAATGTTGCAGTTAGAAAGGTTGATGAAGAGGCTAAAAGCGAACCTACGAGCCATAATCCAATAGAGATCGCGGTAAATGGTTTTGTAAATCGATCACTAATACGCGGCGCTGAAAGTATGGAAAGAATCGCAGCAAGCGGTACAAGGTTGTAGGCAATGAGCTCTACCCAGTTACTACTGACCCCTTGGTGCAGCGAGATATAGATTCCAAGTGTTATTAATCCCGCCCAACGCGCAAGGTGCATGCTTCGAGAGTAGGAAGGTTCAGAGAGTTAATGAATAGGGTTTCCCATAGATACAAAAAATCCCGCCACCTGTTAGGCAGCGGGATTTTTTATAAAGAGTTTAGAAGCCCTTAGTACAGATCAACTTTGCGCTTTCACGCGCATCAGCAACATTTGCAGCAAGTTCTGCTGGCTTATTTGTTGCTGCAAGCTTTGCTGCCTCTAGCTTCTTGATAGTGATATCAATATTACGAATCTTGCTTGCGTAAGCACGAGTTGCAGATGTCCATGAAGCAACCGCGGTTGTCAGGATCTTCTTGTCTGCATCGGTTGTCGCAGCTGTAAGTTTTGCCTGCGCAGCTGTTAGTCGCTTATTAGCTTCATCCAGCTTCACTTGAATCTCGGCCTTGTTTGCATTCTCTGCAGTAATTCCAAGATCAATTACAGGCAGTTGTGCCTTGAAGTTTGCCGCGGTTGTTACCGCTGACTTCTGAGCCTTCACCGCATCATTAGCTGCAGTTAAGCAGTCCATTGATAGCCAGGTCAGCTTTGTGTTTGAAACCAAAGGATTCTTCGCGCACTTGTATGTGCCGCCACTGGTCTTTGTTGTTTGACCTGACTTCTTGCATGCAACACCATTTGAGATCTTGGTAGCAGCATCTGCAGGCACAGCAACCATGACGCCACCGGCGATGATGAGTGCTACTGAGATTGAGGCGATTTTGCGAAGCATGTCGAAACCTTTCGTTGTAATGCGGCAATACTAGCGATCAGGTGCTGTGAGAAGACTGAAAACTCGCCGTGAGTCCTGAAGGTATGACCGTTACTTACGTTGTTTAACCCTCAAATTCATTCCAACCTTGCGAACAATCGATCGAGGAAGAGTTTGAACAACAAATACCAACAGCTTGTACTGCCAACCAGGAATTGAAACCGCCTCACCCTTCAGCGCATCGCTCCACGCTTGTGCAACAAGCTTGTCTGAGTTCAACCACATGAAGTTTGGAAGACCCTTCATGGACATACGACCTCGCTGATGGAATTCAGTGCGGGTAAACCCTGGGCAGAGTGCGCTTACCTTCACATTGGTAGCTGCTAGTTCGGTATGAAGTGATTCTGACAAAACTGTCAGATAGGACTTTGCCGCGCTGTAAGTACCACCTGCGATGTAGCCAGCAACTGATGAAACATTGATGACAACACCCTTGTTACGTTCTTTCATTCCAGGCAAAGCAACGTGCATCAAACGCATAGGAGTTCTGACTAAAACATCTAGCAACTGCTGCTCTGCATCTAAAGCCGACATTGTGAAGGCTTTATTGATTCCAAAGCCTGCGTTATTGATCAATACATCAACTTGATTGTTAGCGATGTATTGCTCGACTAATGCGCAGCCAGCCTCTGTTGCAAGATCTGCCTGAATGATGTGCGTTGAAATACTGAACTTGGATTCAAGCTCTCGGGCACGCTCTTGAAGGCGTTGCATGTCGCGAGCAACCAACACAACGTTGTAATTATTTTCGGCAAGTAGACGGGTAAAGCTTTCACCGATTCCCGCAGTTGCTCCTGTAACTAACGCCCATGTAGCCATTGTGATCCCCTAACGAACTCGAAGTTCACCATGTGCTCCTCGTGGAACAAATGGTGCGTGCGGTGCAACAGGGGAGAGCATCTGATACTTCTGACCTTGCATCGGACGTGAATCTTGCTCACCCTTATTTGGCCATAACGATAAGGCACGTTCTGCCTGCGCAGTAATAGTTAATGAAGGATTTACTCCTAGATTTGCTGTAATAGTTGAGCCATCGACGATGTGCATCGTTGGATAGTTCCAAACACGGTGATATGGATCAATCACGCCGCTTTGAGGGTCTTCTCCAATTACGCACCCACCCACAAAGTGAGCGGTGAATGGAGCATCGATTAAATCTCCAATGTGACCACCGGCGATGCCGTCGTGCTTAGCTGAAATGCGCTTCACAACTTCATTTGCCGCTGGAATATAGGTAGCGTTTGGATGTTCTGGGTCATTAGTTGAAGTTAAGTGCCAACCAAACCAACTTCTCTTTGGCCTTACAGAGATACTGGAATCAACATTTTGCATCGTTAAAGCTATGACAGTTCTTTCGCTCCACTTTCGAACATCCAATATTTTTAGAAGTGTTGAAGGTTTAGCAATGAATAATTGCCACCATTGCTTCCGACGTTCTTTTGAAGAATAACCATCGGTCATGATTGTTTGGAGCAACCCCATCAGGTTGCTTCCTTTGCCATAACGAACCGGTTCGATGTGGGTGTGCTCATCTGGGAAGAAAGAGGAGGTGATTGCGCTTCCTTCGCTGAAATCTATTGAAGTATCGCTCATAATCGCGCCAGTGAGCGCTTCACTGTTTGTTCGGGACAGATCGCCTAGTCGATCTGATAATTGGGGCAGCACCTTCGAATCCTTCATTTTATGCAGTAATTTCTGTGTGTTAAAGGCTCCTGCAGAAACGATGAGATCTTTTGCGTAAAAAACATCTCCGCGAGAGCCAAATGGATCATCAGTTTTCTTAGTTGTGATCTTCCATTCTCCACTTTTAAGTTGCTCTATTTTTGTTGCAGTAGTCATTGGAAAAACTTGAGCACCGGCAGATTCTGCTAAGCCAAGATAATTCTTCGGCAAAGTATTTTTCGCGTTGTACTGGCAACCAGTCATGCATGCACCACATTGTTTGCAGCCATTGCGATCTGGTCCGACTCCGCCGAAGAAGGGATCCTTTGAAGAAACGCCTTTGCCATCGCCAAAGAAAACTCCAAGGGGGGCCATCTGAAATGTATGTCCAACACCCATGTCATCGGCAACATCCTTCATCGCCTTATCGCTGTTAGAAAAATATGGATTCTCAGTTACACCTAACATCCGACGTGCTTGGTCAAACCAAGGTTCTAGCTCTTGCTTCCAATTTGTAATGGATGCCCACTGTTTATCGTTGAAGTAAGCATCACCTGGTTGGTACAAGGTGTTGGCATAGACCAAAGATCCACCACCAACACCTGCACCGCACAGAACTAAGACATCTGGAAGAACATGGATACGTTGAATTCCATATAAACCCAATCCCGGAGCGAAGAGAAACTTATTGAGTCTCCACGAACTCTTTGGAAAATCCTTGTCTCTAAATCTGCGACCAGCTTCAAGTACAGCTACTGAATATCCTTTTTCGCGCAATCGAAGCGCAGAGACCGATCCACCAAAACCTGATCCGATCACTACGACATCGAATGTGCGTTTAGCCATTTACAAAGCCAAGCCTGCTGGATCTTCATCGCGAATATGCCAACTGCTGCCGTACTGCTCGATTAGATCCAAGAAAGGTTTTGGTTCTAACCATTCAGGACCAACAACACCTTGTGGTTTCCAGGTGCCATTAGCGATCAATTCCATAGCAATTACAGGGTTAATCGCCGTCTGCCATACAACCGCTTGATCGCCATAGTTGTCCATTGACCATTGATTATCTACAACGTTATAGATGTAGCAGGCATAAGGCTTGCCCTCTTTATCAAGACCCTTCACATGCGCACCTGCACAGGTTTTACCGTGCATCAGTGGACCGATCTTTGCTGGATCTGGAAGAAGCGAGGCTAAGAAATCACGTGGTGCAATTTCCATACCGCGGTAATTAACCTTTTCCTTCTTAGACAAACCAAGTGCGTGAATTGTTTTCAGGCTATTAATGAAATCGGTACCAAGTCCATATTTAAATGTGACCTGATTAGCTTTCACTTTTTGTGGAATCAAAACAACCTCTTCATGCTCAACATCAACACATTCAACTGGGCCGATTCCTTCAGGGAAATCAAAGGTAACTCCGCCGGTGAAAGGTTGTGCCGTGTGCCAACCGCCATCCTTCCAAATCAATGGAGGATTGAGACACTCTTCAATTGTTGTCCAAATTGAAAATGATGGAGCAAATTCATAACCATCGACAGTTAGATTTGATCCATCCAAAATAGTTACAGCTTCAATTTCGCTGAACAAGTAATCCTGGGCGTATCGAGCGAAGATGTCGCTCATGCCAGGTTCGATTCCAATTCCAACAAGTGCGTACTTGCCGCTTTTCTCCCAAGCTTCTGCTTGAGCGAATTGATCATCACCTAACTTAACCCCGGTCTTATTGAAGGGATCGGTTGGATGTGCGATAGAAAGCGACATTGCCATATCGATGTAGTTAACCCCAGCGTTTTGGGCAGCGGTAAAGATCTGCATTACAAAGCGAGGGTCAATAGCATTTACAACTACATCAGGATTGACCTTCTTAATCAATCCTTCGAGAGCAACCAGATCGCCGGCATCCACCTCCACTGATGTAAATCGAGGGTCTTGGATTTTCTGGGTGACAGCGTGCGCCTTTGAAGCATCGTAATCAGCGATAACTAACTCAGTGATAAATGACTTGCGTGATGCGATATTTGCGATTGCACTGCCAACTCCGCCTGCGCCGATAACGAGCGCTCTCATGGTTGGCCTTTCGGTTCGTTTTCAAATCCAACGTGGATTCAAGGGAAGGTTATCTATACCGCTAACCTTTGCCAAGCACCGCCAAACTGTTAAAAGCATGTCTGGCGCGCAAGTCCCCGTAGCTCAGTGGATAGAGCAACCGCCTCCTAAGCGGTAGGTCGCAGGTTCAACTCCCGCCGGGGACGCGCAATCAAAGTTAAGAGAAAACTACTGTGCGCTTTCCAACGATAAATACTTTGTCATCTGCATAAAACTTCACAGCCTTCGCAAGTACACGGCGTTCAATGTCACGTCCGATTGCGATCAGCTCTTCAGGAGTCGCAACATGAGTTACATGAGCAACATCTTGCTCAATGATTGGACCTTCATCTAAATCTGTTGTGACAAAGTGCGCTGAAGCTCCGATGATCTTTACACCGCGATCATGTGCCTGGTGATATGGCTTTGCGCCCTTGAAGCCTGGCAAGAAGGAGTGGTGGATATTAATGATCTTTCCAGGGAGCTTGTTGCAGAAATCCTCAGACATGATTTGCATGTAGCGAGCAAGTACAACGAAGTCGATCTTCAGTTCATCAATCTTTTTTAAGATTTCTGATTCTTGGCTGGCTTTTGTATCTGCCGTAATTGGAAGACAGAGAAAGTTAATTCCATGAGATTCGACAAGTCCACGTAGCTCTTCACGGTTTGAAATAACAAGTGGAATTTCAATGTTGAGCTCGCCTAATTCTTCTAAGTACAAAAGATCGCGCAAGCAATGACTTTCCTTTGTAACCATCACAAGCGCACGTGGCTTCTGCGCTGTTGGTCGAATATGTAGAGAAGGATTGAACTTTGATAAACCTTCATTCAGGCTTTTGTTTGCACCTTCTAGGCCCTGTGCAGTCTCAAAGCGTGTGCGCATCACAAAGGTATTTGTAGTTGGATCAGTGAACTGTTGATTCTCAATAATGTTTCCACCGCAGGCAAGTACAGCCGATGTCATCGCATGAACGATGCCAGGCTGATCTGCACATTGCAGGGAAGCGATTAGATCCATGTGCTTAGGGTACGCGAACTTAGTGGTGCAGAGTAAATCGCTGCATCCACTTTGGCGCCCACCAGTTGTTTTCGCCGAATAGGCGCATCAAGGCAGGTACCAAAAGCCCGCGAACAATTGATGCATCCAGGATTACAGCAAGTGCCACACCAAAGCCCATCGATTTAATTGATGTGACGCCACTTGTAATAAATGCGGCGAACACAACAGCAAGTAGCACTGCAGCAGCGGTAATGATGCGCGCTGAGCGCTGTAGTCCCACTGCAACTGATTCAACATTTGATTTACCAGCAAGGTGTTCTTCGCGAATACGAGAAAGCAAGAACAGCTCGTAGTCCATAGATAAACCAAAGACAACCACTGCAATCAAAATAACAATTGAAGTATCAAGGGTTCCAGTTAACGTAAATGAACCAACTAGCCACTGAAGATGGCCATCGATGAATACCCATGTCAGTACACCCATAGTTGCACCAAGTGACAAGAAGTTAAGAATGACCGCCTTGATCGGCAAAATAATTGATCCAGTAAAGATAAAGATCAAAACTAGAACGCTCAGAATGATCCACCCAAGTGCCCAAGGCAAGGTGGCTGAAATACCATCTTGTGAATCTGTGTAATCAGCAGAGACTCCACCAATCAAAGTTCCTTCAGGTGAAGGAATATCTCTAATCGTGTGAATCAACTGCTGTGCTTCAGGAGTTCGAGGCAACATTGATTGATAGGCAACAACGCGAACATCTTTTCCAATTGTTACCGGTGGAACTACCGCAACAATTCCATCCTGAACTCGTACCTTTTCAGCGTAAGCGTTAATTTGATCTAACTTATCTGAACCACCACGAACGATGATTTCAATTGGGTTTCCAGTTTGTCCAGGAAAGCGTTCTGCCTGAAGCGCGGTTGCAACAGCTGCTTTATTGTCGGCTGGCAACATTCGTGAATCACCTTGTGAAAACTTAATGTTGGTAATTGGCGCAGCCATAATTCCCAGAATCAGAAGAGCGAAAATAACAACAGCTGTTGGTCGCTTCATCACGATTCGTGCAGTTTGAGCCCAGCGACCATCTTCTTTAGGGGTAATTGCTGATTTACGAATTACACCCTTATCGATTTTGTTTCCTACTAAAGCAAGGATTGGAGGAAGTCCAAATAAAGCACCGACAACGGCAAGTGCAACTACTGATACACCTGCGTAGCCAAAGGACTTTAGGAATGGAAGCGGGAAGAAGGTAAGAGACAACAAGGTAACAAGAACTGTTAACCCTGAATAGAAAACAGTCTTTCCAGCCGTTGCCATGGTGTTGATGACCGAATCTTCAACACTCTTACCGTGATGCAACTCTTCTCGGAATCGATTAACAATCAGAAGCGCATAATCAATACCAAGTCCTAAGCCCATTCCTGTAGTTAGGTTGAGTGCGTAGATACTGACATCTGTAAACATTGTGAATAAGAAGAGAATAAAGAAAGCACCCAGAATCGCAGCAACACCAACAATCAGTGGCATTGCAGAGGCAGCCAAAGCACCGAAAACAAATGCAAGCAAAATAAAGGTCAAAGGAATTGAGATTGCCTCAGAGATCTTTAAATCATTTGAAATCTTTTCTGTAATTGCGTTGCCAATTACACCGACTCCACCTGCATATAAAGTGAGTCCGTCATACTCGCCATCGTAATTTTCTTGGAAGAAGGCGCCCAGCTCTTGGCTTTCAGGGGTAAAGGCTTCACCTGTTCCGTAAACCAAGATGTAAGCAGCTTTTCCATCACTTGACTTAAAAGTTGGTTGCTGCCCTGAACTCCAGAATGAAAGAGTCTTAGTTACATCTTTTTCCTTTGCGATCTTTGCTTCTAGAGCAAGACCCTTTTGAGTAATCACAGGATCTGTAACATCTGTTGTTCCGGCATCTACAACAATGACAACTGCAGGGTCTGAAAGCTTTAATTCATCTTTTAAGTACTGATACACCTTGTATGAATCACTATTTGGGTTTGAATATCCACCTGAATCAAGGCGATTGAAAACCATCGACCCAACGCCGCCTGCAACCAAGATTCCAACGATAAACAAAATCACTGCGCTCTTGCGGTGCTTAACTAAGGTGCGACCCAGCTTCTCAAACATAGTTATCTCTTTCTATTAAAGATGTAGAATTAAAGCCATGAGCGATCTCTTTCCTAACGTAACTTCAGATGAGATCGATCCTGAAGCCGCCGCCGAGCAAGCTAGGCGCGAAGAAGAGATGAAGTCAGACAAGCCGCCTCATCACGAGAATTAATCAGCTTTAGGCGTCGCTGCCGGAGCTGTCTTTGTTGAGTCAGTTTTGTAAAAACCAGATCCTTTAAATACAACCCCGACCGCCGAATAGACCTTTCGGATCTCGCCTTTGCATTGTGGGCATTCGGTCAGTGAAGCATCTGAGAAGGATTGAAAAGCCTCAAACTCGTGGCCGCATGCGTTGCATGCATATTGATAAGTAGGCATCACAGGCTCCATTCTTAAAAAGGCTAGGCATTAAGTGTAAAGAGGTGAGACGATAGGCGCGAATTGAGCGCTTCCCAAGCGCTTATGAAAGGTAGTTGTGATCCGTTTACGTGTCGCAGGTGTTCTCCTTCTAGCCTTTCTAGGCGCAAGTGCAGCATCAGCAAATACTTTGGTGAGCACCAATCCAATTAGTGGTTCAACATTGTCGGTCTCACCTACAAATGTGACAATCACCGGACAAGTTGCGTTGCTAGCAGATGCACCGGATGCAAGTTCAATTACCGTTTCCGATCCCAATGGCGTTCGTGTAGATGATGGAACCATCGCGATTACAGATATGAGCGCAACAGTTGGTGTTCGACCATTAACAGAAACTGGAATTTACACAGTTGCCTATTACTTGGCCGCTGAAGGTGATGCGCCGCTTGAAGGAACCTTTACTTTTAAGTACATGGCTCCAAGCAGTATTTCTCCAACTGAACCAACACCACAGCCTTCAGAACAACAGACTCCAGCAAGTAGCAGTTGGGGTACAAATGTTTTTGTAATTATTCTTTTGGTTCTTGCAGTGTTTGTAACTGTTGGACTCTCTCTGTATGCACGCAAATTATTTTCTGAGCGATGAACTTTTTTGCTGTAAGTTTTAAATATATTTCTCTGCTCGGAGGCTTTGCCACAGTAGGTGTCTTGCTTGCAATGGCGTTCTTGCTTCTTGATCATGAGGGAAAACTCTCGGCATCTGGCGAGAAACTTCGCTCTTACTTCAAGATCTCATCAGCGATCTGGGTTGTGGGAGCTTTAGGAAATATTGTCTTTACTCTGGCGCAGATTCTGGCAACGCCACTATCAGGCGCGCTGGACCTGACTGTACTTAGATCCTTTATTACACAAATAACCCTTGGTCAGTACTTAGCCTTTCAAGCACTCATCGCCGTAATTGTCTTTGCTATTTCATTTGCTGCAAAGAAGATCTTGAGTCTGATCCTTACCCTTTTAATTGCATTAGTTGCCCTTGTAGCCCCGGTATTTCAGAGTCACGCCGCTTCAGGCGGATCTCACTCACTTGTAATCGGATCGCTAGTAATTCACGTGGTTGCGTTGTCTCTTTGGGTGGGTGGAGTTCTTGCCATCGGATTGCTCTCACAAACCGACAGAGTGATTGCTGTACCGCGATTTAGTCAGCTAGCCCTTTGGTCTGCGGTGGCGGTAGTAATAAGCGGAGCGGTAAATGCATGGGCTCGTCTTAACTTCACCGCAGCTTGGAATTCCTCATATTCATACATAGTTATCGCCAAAGTTGTAGCAACAATCGCTCTGGTTTCGATTGGTTATTTGCATCGCAAGAATCTTGAAAAGAAGGATTCAATAAATTGGGTCGGCTTCGCAAAGTTATTAAGTACCGAAGCAATCATCATGGTTGTTACAGTCTTGATGGGGTCTTGGCTTTCATCAACAGGCTCTCCAGATCGACCAGGATCGCAAGAATTTAACGCTGCACTTTCAATCGTAGGAGTTGAAACTCCACCTAAGCCAAATCTTTCACGAATTCTGTGGAGTTATGAACCTGATGCATTGATGATCGGAATCTTGATCACAATGGTTGCCCTGTATGTAAAGGGTGTAATGGTTTTAACAAAGCGTGGAGATAAGTGGCCTGTTGGTCGCACAGTTTCATTTGCAATTGGAATTGCAGTGACAGATTACGCAACAAGTGGAGGCTTAGGTCTTTACGCGCATTTCTCATTTTCGTATCACATGATGGCTCATATGCTTTTAGGAATGATCGCTCCGATCTTCTTGGTACTCGGAGAACCAAACACTTTGGCAATTCGAACTTATCCTCAGAGCAGAACACCTGAAGAGCGAGGAGTCCGCGGTTCATTACTAGCTGCGCTTCATTCGAAGATCGGTATTTTCTATACCAATCCCATCGTGGCTCTTTTAATCTTTGATGGTTCATTGTTTGGCTTGTACTTCACAAATTTGTTTGCAGATTTAATGCAAAGCCACATTGGTCACCTGGTGATGAGTCTGCATTTCTTAGCAGCCGGCTTCCTGTTTTTCTTTGTTGTGATTGGCATTGATCCAAACCCACGTCGAATCCCGCATCTTGTACAAATGGTGGTTCTGTTTGCCGCAATGAGCATCCACGCATTTTTCTCTGTCGCATTAATGTCTACAACCACATTGATCGATCAGGGTTACTTCAAATCTCTACAAACCCCATGGTTTACAGATCTTCTGGGTGATCAAAAGTTAGGCGGATCTATCGGCTGGTCTATGGGAGAAATCCCTATTTTGATCGCGTTAGTTGCCACATTCATTAATTGGTTGCGCGATGACACACGCGAAGCAAAGCGAATAGATCGAAATACTGCCCGCCAAGCGGCTATGGGGCAGCCAGATGATTTAGCTAACTACAATCAGTATTTACAAGAGCTGGCACAACGCGATAAGAATGAGTCCTAATGGAAAACTTATTTGATCTACCTTCAGAGTACAAAGAGCTACGTGCAAGTGTTCGCTCCTTGGCAGAAAAAGAGATTGCACCTCATGCGCAAGCGGTCGATGAAGAGCACCGCTTTCCTCAGGAAGCCAAAAACGCTTTAGTAAAGAATGGTCTATACGCCGCCCATGTTCCATCTGAATTCGGCGGCGATGGTGCAGATGCATTAGCAACAGTTCTAATTATCGAAGAGGTTGCTCGGGTTTGCGGTTCATCATCTCTTATTCCTGCCGTAAATAAGCTTGGCTCTGTCCCACTCATTCTTGGTGGAAATGATGAACAAAAGAAGCGCTGGTTGCCTCGCTTAGTCAAGGGCGAAGGTTTTTCATACTGTCTTTCCGAATCAGAGGCAGGATCAGATGCATCTGCGTTGCGCACAAAGGTAGAGCGCAAGGGAGATGGCTGGGTTCTCAACGGCAGCAAGAAGTGGATTACAAATGCTGGCGAGTCAGAGTTTTATTCTGTAATTGCTCAAGGAGATCCATCACTGGGCTCAAAGGGCATCACAGCTTTTGTTGTTGAAAAATCAGATCCAGGAGTTTCATTCGGCGCACCTGAAAAGAAGATGGGTATGCGCGGATCTCCAACTCGCGAAGTGTATTTCGACAATGTTGAACTCAGCGATGATCGTCGTATTAGTGAAGTTGGGCAAGGTTTTGCACTTGCTATGAACACACTTGATCACACTCGCATCACTATTGCTGCACAAGCACTTGGCATCGCACAAGGCGCATTTGATGTTGCAACCCAGTACGCGCACGAACGCCATCAATTTGGAAAGCCAATCTTTGATTTCCAAGCGGTTCAATTTATGTTGGCAGATATGGCAATGAATATCGAAGCGGCACGCTTATTGACATATTCAGCTGCCGTTAAAAGCGAAAATGGAGAACGAGATCTTCGCTTCTTCTCAGCTGCTAGCAAGTGTTTTGCAAGTGATATCGCCATGAAGGTAACTGAAGATGCGATCCAAGTACTTGGTGGATACGGATATGTCACTGATTACCCAGTAGAACGCATGATGCGTGATGTGAAGCTAACTCAAATCTACGAAGGCACTAATCAGATTCAGCGCATTGTTATGGCGCGCAACCTACTTAACGGTTAAAGCGCACAACAATCGAAGGGGATGCAGCAGCATCCAGCGGGATGTCATGTGCTTCATGTGGCAACGCCTCGCTATTTAATTCACCGGCATAAACCAATCCGATTTTCCATGCCCTTAAATGCGGAAGGGCACGGTCGTAATATCCACCGCCCTGTCCTAAGCGATATCCAGATTGATCGATTCGAAGTGCTGGAACAACAATCGCGCCGATGCCAGCTAGATCTTCAATTGCGGGACCAATTGGCTCTGAAATCTTTTTCTTACTTATCAACTTCTCTGGGTTTCCATCCCACTGAACCCATTCAAGATGATCCCCATTAATTCTTGGCAACACGAGGGTTTTCCCATCCCGCAAAAAGGCTTCATTGATTTCAGCGGTACTTGGTTCAAATTCGTAAGAAATATAGGAAGCAACTATTGAAGCTTCAGCGATTTCGGGGGCTTTCAGAATCACATTGAAATTACAAGGAATGAACTTTTGTTGGCGTTCGCGGCGAGCTCGATCCCGTAGCACCGCTTTTTGATCTGTCATTTAAATCTCCCGCTAAATCCCAAAGATCAAACTGTTCAACAAGTAGGGTTCGATTATGTCAGAACACACTCGAGTAGATGAGTTTCTAACCTCATTACTTGCCATCTGCAAACCCCTTGAGCCATTTGAGATGCCCTTGTTGGATGCTCATGGTGCAACTCTTGCTGAAGATATTTATGCCGGAGATCGTTTAGTACTTAAGTCCGGAACTCGAATTCGTTCAACTCAAATTGGTTTAGCAGCCTCAATCGGTCGCGATCATCTACCTACACGACCACATCCACGTGTAGTTGTTCTTTCAGCAGGTCCTGATCTTGTCGAACCAGGTCAGCCATTAAAGAACGCAAATGATGAATACGAAACAAACTCGTGGCTGCTCACTACTGCGGTTCGCGAAGTGGGCGCTGTTGCATACCGAGTTCACTCAATTCCAAATGATGAAGCTCAACTTCAAAAGGTGATTGAGGATCAACTAGTTCGCGCCGACTTAATAATCATCAGCGGCGAACGTCATGATGACTCATTTGATTTGATTACCAGAACTCTTTCAGGGCTTGGCGAAATCACAACGGTTGATATGGCGATCGAAGCAAGTGGCCGCCACAACTTTGGCGTGATTGGTCCCGACAAAACTCCTGTCGTGACACTTCCAGGCGACCCAATCGCCTCCTATATCTCTTTCGAACTTTTCGTTCGACCAATGATTCGTACGATGCTCGGAGCATCCACAATTCATCGCCCATCAGTTAAGGCCGCTTTAGAAAAGCCCATTGAATCCGCTGCCGGAATGCGTTCATATATTCGCGCAATTTTGGCCGAAGATGGAAAATCTGTGACCCCGCTTGCTGATCAAGATGAGCAATCAACCTTGTCAGATGCCAATGCATTTATCGCGGTCTCTGAAAGCGAGACATCCTTAAAGACAGGTGATCAAGTCACCGTTGTTGTTCTAGAACGCCGCTACATCTAGTTTCATGAGTGCGCACTGGCCTGTTGTTCTAAGGGACCAAGAGATTTACCTGCAGCCACTTCGCTTCCGCGATAGGGCGCAATGGAACCGAGTTCGTGCAGAAAACCGCGAATGGTTATCGCCCTGGGAGGCCACAATCCCGCCAATCAGCGAGGAAAGTTACCGAGAACTGCCTTCATACTTTGAAATGGTGAAGATTCTCAACCACGAAGCTCGAGCTGGTCGATCTATGTCCTTTGCCATATGGCAGGGCGGCAATCTCATTGGCCAAATTTCATTGGGCGGAATTATTTACGGCGCAATGCGCGGTGGTCATATTGGGTATTGGATCGATCGAAACTATGCCAATCGCGGGTACACAACTAAAGCTGTAGAAATGCTTACCCAGTACGCATTTGAGGTACTCAGACTCCACCGAGTTGAGATCAATCTTCGACCAGAAAATGCATCTTCTCGTCGGGTGGCCGAAAAAGCGGGGTATGTACTTGAAGGCGATCGCGCCAGGTACCTGCATATCGATGGCCAGTGGCGGGATCACATTTGTTTTGTGAAGGAAAATTCCGCGATCAAGTAGCGCTTAAATCCCAAGAAAACATCACCCCTTCCTTAAGATTTACCCATCATGGCTTCGGGACTTATTTATATTGCGATCATCGGTATGTGGGTCGCTTATTTCGCACCCCGTTGGATCCACGATCGCAATGAATTTTCTGGAAAATCTGTAGAACGTTTCAAGAGCGCACTTCGCGTTGTCGCAAATCAATCTCCGCATGACGCATCAACCGGCGCGATTCATATTGATCTTGATCGCGAAGCAAAGTATCGCCAAAGTTTGTTACGTCGCAGACTTTCATTTGTCTTAATTGCATTTTCACTTGTCACGACAGTTGTAGGTGGAGTTATGAAATCAATGCCATTTATGTATGCATTAGTTCCAGCATCAGCAATGTTGATTTACATCGCAAATGTACGTCGACATGTAATCGCTGACCAACTTCATAAGCGCCGTGTAACTCAGCTTCACCGCCGCAGTTCAGGAGTATCTGCAACTAACTTGGCAGAGGTTGTTCAACCTAGACCTTCAACTGAACATTGGATTCCATTGTCAGAGCGCGAACTTAAGGGTGTTGTAATTTTGCCTAAGGGTTCTGCAGCGGTTCGTAATGAATGGCAACCAACAGAAGTTCCTGTTCCAACTTATGTAAACGCTCCAAAGGCGGTTGTTCCAAAGCGCGTAATCGATCTGACAATTCCTGGTCAGTGGAGCGAAGAGCAAGAGCGTCTAGAACGTGAAGCCTTGGCTGCGGCATCACCATCACGTGATGAGATCTTTGATCAGCAGTTGGCAGATGAAGCGGTTGAGCGTCTCAACCAAGCTCGCGCTGCTAACGAATAATTAAATCCAGGATTCAAACCACATACGAAGGTGCCAATCTTCATATGTCACTGTCTGGCCTGTAAATAAAGGTAAAAAGAACAGGAAGCAGAGTAAAACCAGGGTGAATAACCCTGCAACTATCCCTTGTGAAATCCCCGTCTTTAATTGACTATCTAGCAACAACTTTGCGCAGTAAACAATTGCAAGGATCATAAAAGGCTGGATGATAATTGCGTAGAAAGAAAAAACTGTGCGCTGTTGCATTGCAAACCACGGTAGATAACCGGCTGCAATTCCCAGTACAACAATGTTTGAAGCCGAATCTGTTCTGCGCTCGATTAAAGACTTAAACCAGTATCCAATTACAACTGCAATTGCTATACAACCTATCCACCACAACAAAGGGGTTCCTAGAGCTAAGACTTCTTGTGCGCAATCTTTTGCACCACAATCTTTTGGTGTTGCATAGAAAAATGAGGTTGGCCTACCCATCACTAACCAACTCCACGGATTTGCTTGGTAAGGATGTTTCTCAGTTAAACCGGTATGAAAGTTAAGCATCTCTTGGTGGTAGTGCAACCACGATGCAAATGGATTTGTTGACCATTGTCGATCCCAGCCGCGATCTGAAATAAACCAACCGGTCCAGGTAGAGATGTAAACAAAAATTGGCAGTAAGCCATATTGCGCAAACTTTTTTGCAACCAAAATAAAAGTGTCCCTGACATCATGGTTCACCAAAATTCGATACAGAGAGATGATTGCGACGATCGCTACAAAGTAAATCGCACTCCACTTACATCCGAGTGCTAAACCAAATGCCAGCCCAGCCCACCAATGTCTATCGCGATGCCATAGCAAGACTCCAACAAGTGTGAAGAAAGTTAAGAACAGATCCAGCAGAGCGGTACGTGAATGCACCAGCGCTAATCCATCTAAGGACATAAGCGCAGCACCAAGTGCGGTTAACAATGGTGAGTAAAAAACAACATGAATTAAGCGGGCAAAGACCACAATCAAAAGGGTTCCTATTACCGCTGATGCAATGCGCCACCCAAACTCATTGTCTCCGAAGAGCTTTATTCCGCTAGCAATAAGCCATTTACCAACTGGGGGATGGACGATGAACTCTGGATTACCTCCATCAACTTCAACGCCATATTTCAGAAGGTCACGGGCACCATCGACGTAATAGACCTCATCAAAGACAAAGCCCTTTGGAGTTCCTAGATTGAAAACACGCAGCACAAAAGAGATCAATGCGATCACTATCGGTGCGATGGCTGCCATGGGACAAGAGTATGCGCGATTACCAAAAATAACTGAGAGGATTAGCCCATGACGCTCATCTTGGCTGCCACTCCATTGGGAAACCCCGGTGATGCCAGCTCTCGCTTAAAGAGCGCAATTGAATCGGCTTCGATTATCGCCGCTGAGGATTCACGCCGTTTTCATCGTTTGTGCTCTGATATCGAAGTCACCTTTACAGCCAAAGTGCTTTCATTTTTTGAGGGCAATGAAGAGGATCGCACCCGCGAATTAATTGCTGAGTTAAAAAGCGGAGCAACAGTCTTAGTTGTTTCAGATGCCGGAATGCCAACAATCAGCGATCCAGGTTTCAGATTAATGCGCGATGCAATCGCTGAAGGAATCGATGTTTCCGTAATTCCGGGACCAAGTGCGGTAACAATGTCGGTCGCACTTTCTGGCTTACCAACCGATCGATTTTCATTTGAAGGTTTCCCTCCACGTACAGCTGGAGCTCGTCTTGCAACATTTGAAAAACTCCGTTTTGAAGAGCGCACAATGGTTTTCTTTGAAGCCCCACATCGACTCAGTGATTCGCTAAAAGATGCAGTCAATGTTTTTGGATCAGATCGCTTAGGTGCGATCTGTCGTGAAATGACAAAGCGATATGAAGAAACTATTCGCGGCACACTTAGCGAGCTTTCTACGTGGGCAGAGGCCAATGAAATTCTCGGAGAAATTACGCTGGTTGTTGCCGGAGCGGTTACAGATTCAGCATCTCTGACCGCCGCAGATATGGTCGGCCGAGTACGTGAATTTGAGGCTGCAGGAATGGATCGAAAGTCAGCGATTGCAACTGTTGCCGATGAATTTGGCATTGCAAAGCGCCTCGTTTATGCCGCAGTCGTCGATGCGAATAAGATGAGCAAGTGAGTAAATCTTTCTACCTAACGACGCCGATCTATTACGTCAACGATGCCCCTCATATTGGGCATGCCTACACAACTGTTGCTGGCGATGTTTTAACCCGCTGGCACCGTCAAAAGGGCGAGTCAGTCTGGTTCTTAACCGGAACAGATGAGCATGGTCAGAAAGTTATGCGTACCGCTGAGCAAAACAATGTTGCACCTCAAGTGTGGGTCGACAAGTTGGTGCACGATGCGTGGAAGCCAAATTGGGAACATCTCAATATCGCTAATGATGATTTCATCCGCACAACAGAGAAGCGCCACACAGAGCGCGTTCAGAAGTTTTTGCAATCACTGAAAGATTCTGGCCATATCTATGCAGGTAAGTACGAAGGTCCTTACTGCGTTGGTTGTGAAGAGTTCAAGCTTCCAGGTGATTTGATCGATATCGATGGCGCAAAGTGCTGTCCGATCCACAGCAAGCCAATTGAATTAGTAAATGAGAACAACTGGTTCTTCAAGCTTTCAGCTTTTGTCGAGCCATTACTTGCCCATTACAAAAACAATCCAGATGCCTGCCAACCTGAAAGTGCGCGCAACGAAGTTGTCTCATTTCTTGAAGGCGGAGTTTCTGATCTTTCAATTTCACGTTCAACATTTGATTGGGGTATTCCTGTTCCATGGGATACAGATCAAGTTGTTTATGTTTGGTTTGATGCGCTGCTTAACTATGCAACCGCTGTTGGATTAACCGATGCACCTGATTCTGAAGGTGGCAAGAAGTTTGCACAGACCTGGCCAGCAGATGTTCACCTTGTAGGAAAAGATATTTTGCGTTTCCATGCAGTTATTTGGCCAGCAATGTTGATGGCTGCAGGAGTAGCGCTTCCGAAATGTGTTTATGCACATGGATGGTTGTTAGTCGGCGGCGAAAAAATGAGCAAGTCAAAATTGACTGGTATTGCGCCATCTCAAATTGTTGACCATTTTGGATCAGACGCATTTCGGTACTACTTCATGAAGGCAATTCAGTTTGGGCAAGACGGGTCTTTCTCATGGGAGGACATGTCAGCTCGCTACACCGCAGATTTGGCTAATGGCCTTGGAAACTTGGCTTCTCGATTAGCGGCAATGATTGGCAAATATTGCGACGAGTCGCTTCCAGCCCCAGGAACTGATTCCGATGCTGAAACTGCATTAAAAGAATTGCTAACCAAAACCGTAGCAACTGCAGATGCCGCAATATTGGAATTGGATTTTGCCCACGGTATCAATGCGGTTAAAGAATTTATTGACGCGGTGAATCTATATGTAACAAATCAAGAACCTTGGAAAGTTGCTAAAGGTGAAGATGCTGCGAGCATAGAACGCTTACACACAATTCTTTACACGATTGCGGATTCTTTACGTGCAATTGCAGTTCTTTACAACTCAGTTATGCCAAAAGCTTCGCAAGAACTTTGGCGCCAACTCGGAGCTGACGTATC
>ERZ1034361.298-NODE-298-length-35501-cov-3.421607_pt1 | contig 35501 bp, 28 predicted proteins | sample MGYA00520617_ERZ1034361 | MGnify/ENA primary metagenome ERZ1034361 (study PRJEB33736, sample SAMEA104284507) | Azolla filiculoides | biome: Urban; feature: Water surface; material: Ditch water | place: Netherlands | collected 2015-10-28 | depth 0-0.1 m ...
TAGTTGATTTTCAAAACATGTTAAACTTTTTAAATTTATATTCTTTGAAACATCCAAACTAGTAAATTGATTATTGATGCAAATTAAAGTATCCAATAAGATACATTTAGAAAGATCTAAATTATTAATTGGACAAAAACTACAATCTAAAAGGGTTAGGTTGGTATTTAAATCCAAAGCGTTTAGTTTAGATCCTCTACAATACAAGCTTTTTAGATTAGGGGTTTGGGTAAAATCCAAACTTGTAAATTGATTCCCGTTACAGTTTATTGTTTCTAGATTAATACATCCTGATACATTTAAACTTGTTAATTTGTTGTTTTCACAAATCAATTCAGTTAGAGCAATGTTTTTAGATAAATCTAAACTAGTCAAATTACAATTAATGCAGTTTAATTTTTCTAAAGCTTTAAAATCTTCAATTCCGGTTAGATCCTTAATATCAATATTGGCAGCGCCTGGAAAAAAATAAATTTCTTTAATTGAATTGATATTTGAAGTAAGTACTTTTCCGTCAATATTTCCAGAATCATATCCGCTATAAATTAAAAACCGCTCAAATTCAGGATCAGGAATTTGAGTGTATTGGGCGTAAATGGAGAAAGATAAAACCAATAAAATAACGTTTAATATTTTTTTCATCATAAAATTTCGGATATCATAACAAGGGAAGTTTGTTTTTGCTATTTATTGTTGTCGTAAATGTAATTAAATAGATACAAATTTATAATGTCTTTGTTGTAAAAATAAATAATTTACAGTACCAATTACCTTTTGTATAAATCCCATAATTATCCCTTATTTTTGCACAAAACATTTCCTTTTGAAAACCAAACTATTTCTCATCACGCCACCGTTTACCCAACTGAATACGCCGTATCCGGCTACCGCTTACATTAAGGGGTTTCTGAATACCAAAAACATCGAGTCGGTTCAAGCCGATTTGGGTATCGAAGTGATTTTGAAATTGTTTTCGAAAGAAGGACTTTCAAATTTGTTTACCGTTGCAAGTTCAACGTTTAACGTTGGAGAAATTTCAGATAATTCTAGAAGAATTTTCGCTTTACAAGATGAATATCTAAAAACGATCAATGCTGTAATTGCTTTTCTTCAAGGCAAAAATCCAACCTTGGCGCTCCAAATATGTCAGGAAGATTTCTTGCCGGAAGCGTCCCGTTTTGCGCAATTGGAAGAATTGGATTGGGCTTTTGGAACCATGGGAACACAGGATAAGGCAAAACATTTGGCGACTTTATACCTCGAAGATATATCGGATTTTATTGTAGAATGTGTCGATGCTAATTTTGGTTTCAGTCGCTATGCGGAGCGTTTGGGGCGATCTGCCAATTCTTTTGACGAATTGTATGAAGCCTTACAACAGGAACCTACCTATATTGATACCGTTCTTCTTTCGATTTTAAAAGAAAGAATAGAAACGATTCAACCCACATTATTTTTGATTTCGGTTCCGTTTCCAGGGAATTTATATTCGGCTTTTCGTTCCGCACAATGGGTGAAAAACAATTATCCGAATATTAAAATTTCAATGGGTGGCGGTTTCCCCAATACGGAATTGCGTTCGCTCTCGGATGCACGAGTGTTTGAGTTTATCGACTTCATCACCTTAGACGATGGCGAAATGCCAATAGAGGAGCTTATTAATGCTGTCACTTCGAGCGCGTCATCCCGAGCGCAGTCGAGTGGCGAGAAGCAATATAAACGAACCTTTCTTTTAGAAAACGGAAAAGTAGTTTATAAAAATAATTCTCTAAAACACGATTACAAACAATCGCAAGTGGGCACGCCAGATTATTCGGATTTGCTTTTGGATAAATACATTTCGGTTATCGAAATTGTGAATCCAATGCATCGCATGTGGAGCGACGGAAGATGGAATAAGCTTACCATGGCACACGGCTGTTATTGGGGGAAATGCACGTTTTGCGATATTTCTCTAGATTATATAAAGGTGTATGAACCCGTTGCGGCGAGTTTGTTGTGTGACCGAATGGAAGAAATGATTGCCCAAACGGGTCAGAATGGTTTTCATTTTGTAGATGAAGCAGCACCACCGGCTTTGATGCGTGCTTTGGCTCTTGAAATTCTTCGCAGGAAATTAGCAGTTACGTGGTGGACCAACATTCGATTCGAAAAGAGCTTTACCAAAGATTTGTGTCTGCTTCTAAAAGCTTCCGGTTGTATCGCCGTTTCCGGTGGTCTCGAAGTCGCTTCGGACCGATTATTAAAATTGATTGATAAAGGCGTAACGGTCGAACAAGTCGCGAAAGTCACTCGAAATTTCACTGAAGCGGGTGTCATGGTACATGCCTATTTGATGTACGGTTATCCCACACAAACGGTTCAAGAAACGATTGACAGCCTCGAAATGGTGCGGCAATTGTTTGAAGTTGGAATTTTACAATCGGGATTCTGGCATCAGTTTGCTATGACGGCGCACAGTCCTGTGGGAATGTATCCGGAGCAATTTGGTGTAGTAAAAGAAACAGAAGCAATTGGAACTTTCGCTAATAACGATATTAATTATATTGATTCAACTGGAATTGATCATGATAAATTCAGTTTTGGACTCAAGAAATCCTTATTCAATTTCATGCACGGAATCTGTTTTGATTATGAATTGCAGGATTGGTTCGAATTTAAAATTCCGAAGACAAAAATCACTCCCGATTTTATTTTTGATGCCTTGCAAGAAGCTGAGGATTTTAATACCAAAGCGACAGCCAAAATAGTTTGGTTGGGCGGAAAACCTTTGACGGAATATTTTACCAAATCTAAAAAAGGGAATTCATGGGAAATGATGGCATTGACTTTTCATGATAAAAAAGAAAGTTTCACTGTTCAAATGAATAAAAGTGAAGGCGAATGGTTGGTGGCAATTCTCCAGAAAATTACGGTTTCTAATAGCAAAATATATACCTTTCAAGAGCTAAAAGCCGATTTTGAAACTCATTTAGAAGATTTTGAATTGTTCTGGTACTCAAAACCAGTTAATACATTGAGGGAATTCGGGTTACTGATATTGTAAAAAGAAATTATTTTTACATAACTATATCAATTTAGCATAAATCTTTCTTTTTTCATTTACGAAAACGTTTTCTTTACCTAATTTTACCACCATAAAATACAGGCAAATGGATATTGGTTATAAAGTAAATGTAAACGACACTTTTCATTTTGATTTAGAAAAGAAAAGTATTTCTCAATTAGATGCAGTAAAAAGTGGAACCAATACATTTCACATACTACACGAAAATAAACCCTACAAAGCAGAAATCGTTGCTGCTGATTTCAATCAAAAAACCTATACGGTCAAGGTAAATAATAACACTTATACAATCGCTATTTCAAATCCTTTAGACATTTTGATTAAAGAAATGGGATTTGAAGTTGGTTTGAGCAAACAAGTCAATGCCATCAAAGCGCCCATGCCGGGATTGATTCTGGAAATAAGTGTAGTTGTAGGACAAGCGGTAAAGGAAAATGACAATCTAATTATTCTGGGCGCTATGAAAATGGAAAACAGTTTTGTTTCGCCACGAGACGGAGTGATTAAAACTATAGCAGTTGCCATAGGAGACGCTGTAGATAAAGGACAGTTGTTGATTGAGTTTGAATAGAAAATAGAGTTTAGAAAATAAAAAAAAGAGAATATAGATTGATCTTGTGCTTTTCTGAATAGTCTATGTTCTTTCAATTATAAAATATGAAAAAAATATTAGTTGCCAATAGAGGGGAAATTGCCATAAGGGTGATGAAAACCGCCCAGAAAATGGGGATTAAAACCGTAGCAGTTTATTCAACAGCCGACAGGAATGCACCTCACGTAAAATTTGCCGACGAAGCCGTTTGGATTGGAGAGGCGCCCTCAAGTCAGTCTTATTTATTAGGGAATAAAATCATTGAAGTCGCCAAAACTTTAAACGTGGATGCGATTCATCCTGGTTATGGTTTCCTGAGTGAAAATGCAGAATTTGCGGAAGAAGCAGAAAAAAACAATATTATTTTTATTGGTCCAAAGTCCAAAGCAATAAAAATCATGGGAAGTAAATTAGCAGCCAAAGAAGCCGTTAAAAAATACAATATTCCGATGGTTCCCGGTTTTGACGAAGCCATAACCAATGTTGAAAAAGCAAAAGTAGTAGCCCAGGAAATTGGTTTTCCAATTTTGATTAAAGCTTCTGCAGGCGGTGGTGGAAAAGGAATGCGTGTGGTAGAAAGCGAAGCTGATTTTGAATCCCAAATGGATCGCGCCATCAGTGAAGCGATTTCCGCTTTTGGAGACGGTTCGGTTTTTATCGAAAAATATGTAGGTTCACCACGACATATCGAAATTCAAGTTATGGCGGACAGTCACGGTAATGTGTTGTATTTATTTGAAAGAGAATGCAGCATTCAAAGACGCCATCAAAAAGTGATTGAAGAAGCACCTTCTTCGGTTTTAACGCCGGAATTGCGTAAAAAAATGGGAGAAGCAGCTGTTTTGGTAGCCAAATCGTGTGATTATTTAGGTGCTGGAACAGTTGAATTTTTATTGGATGAAAATAATAATTTCTACTTTCTGGAGATGAATACCCGTTTGCAAGTGGAGCATCCCGTTACGGAATTGATTACAGGAACCGATTTGGTTGAACTGCAAATCAGAGTGGCCAGAGGAGAAGCATTAGCCATCAAACAAGAAGATTTGAAAATAAAAGGACATGCGATGGAATTGCGTGTGTATGCCGAAGATCCTATGAATGATTTTTTACCGAGTGTAGGACATTTGGACGTGTATCAATTACCTGTTGGCGAAGGAGTTCGTGTTGATAACGGTTTTGAACAAGGTATGGATATTCCTATTTATTACGATCCTATGTTGGCCAAGTTAATTACCTATGGCGCAACTCGTGAAGAAGCGACTCAAATGATGATTAAAGCAATTGACGGTTATCTGGTAGAAGGAGTTCAGACGACTTTGCCTTTCGGGAAATTTGTTTTTGAACATGAGGCTTTCCGTTCCGGGAAATTTGACACGCATTTTGTGAAGAATTATTATAGTGCCGAAATGTTGAAAAACCAAATTGCAAAAGAAGCTGAAATTGCTGCTTTGGTGGCTTTGAATCAGTATTTTGAAGACCAAAAAATAGTACGATTACTAAATTAAAAAATGTTCCCATTTGTTTCATTGGTTACTAAAAATTCGTTGTTAAAGAAAAAAGTATGCAAGACAAAATAAAAATATTAAACGATAAAATTGCAGAAGCCCATTTGGGTGGCGGTAAAAAACGTATCGAAAAACAGCATTCCAATAAAAAATTAACCGCCAGAGAACGCGTTAATTATTTAATGGATGAAGGTTCTTTTGAAGAAATTGGAATGTTGGTAACACACCGAACTTACGATTTTGGAATGGAAAGCGAATTGTATTACGGAGACGGTGTAATTACAGGTTACGGAACCATTCACGGAAGATTAGTCTATGTTTTTGCACAGGATTTTACAGTTTTTGGAGGATCATTATCCGAAACACATGCCGAAAAAATCTGTAAAGTGATGGATATGGCTCTAAAAGTAGGAGCGCCAATGATTGGTTTAAATGATTCGGGTGGTGCTCGTATTCAAGAAGGAGTTCGTTCGCTTGGCGGATATGCGGATATCTTTTATAAAAACGTTCAAGCTTCGGGAGTGATTCCTCAAATTTCGGCAATTATGGGACCCTGCGCCGGTGGTGCGGTATATTCTCCAGCCATGACCGATTTTACGATGATGGTCGAAAACACCAGTTATATGTTTGTTACAGGGCCCAATGTGGTAAAAACCGTAACCAATGAAAGTGTAACTTCAGAGGAATTGGGAGGCGCAAGTACCCATTCCAGTAAATCGGGTGTGGCACATTGTACTTCGGCAAATGATGTTGAATGTTTGGAAGATGTGAAACGATTGTTGAGTTATTTGCCACAAAGCAATAAAGAAAAACCACTTGATTTGCCTTATGAACTCAATGATGAGGTACGCACAAAATTAGCCAATATAATTCCTGATAATCCCAATAAACCGTATGATATGCACAGTGTGATCGGTGGGATTATTGATGAAGATTCGTTTTATGAAATTCATAAAAATTATGCCGAAAACATTCTGGTGGGTTTTGCCCGATTAGGAGGAAAAAGCATTGGAATTATTGCTAATCAACCTATGATTTTAGCAGGTTGTCTGGATGTAAACAGCTCGAAAAAAGCCGCTCGATTTACTCGTTTTTGCGATGCGTTTAATATCCCGTTATTGGTATTGGTGGATGTGCCTGGTTTTTTACCGGGAACCGACCAAGAATGGAATGGGATTATTGTTCACGGTGCAAAATTATTATACGCTCTGAGCGAAGCAACTGTACCAAGAGTGACCGTGATTACCCGAAAAGCTTATGGTGGAGCATATGATGTGATGAACTCAAAACACATAGGTGCCGACATGAATTTTGCTTGGCCAACTGCTGAAATTGCCGTTATGGGAGCTAAAGGGGCCAGTGAAATTATCTTCAAGAAGGAAATTGTCGAAGCCAAAGATCCAGTCGCAAAATTACTGGAAAAAGAAGCTGAATATGCCGATTTATTTGCGAACCCATACAACGCAGCCCAACGCGGTTTTGTTGATGAGGTAATTCTTCCGCAGGACACTCGTCGGAAATTGATAAAAGCGTTTAGTATGCTCGAAAACAAAGAAAGTGTAACTCCAAATAGAAAACACGGGAATATTCCTTTGTAAGATTTTTTAAAAACAAAAAACGAGTGGTGTTTTTTTTAGTATTATTTGACATTTTAGTATCTTTCAAAAGTGACTAAGACTTAAATTTGATTAAAAAATAGATAAATGAAATACAACAGATGTGGAAAAAGCGGTTTATTATTGCCGCAAATATCTTTAGGGTTATGGCATAATTTCGGTTCAGTAGATAATTTTGAGAATGGAGAAAATATTGTCAAAGCTGCTTTTGATAAAGGAATCACGCATTTCGATTTGGCTAATAATTATGGTCCGGTTCCCGGTTCTGCCGAAACTAATTTTGGAAAAATTCTAAAGAATAATTTTCAAGGAAACTTGCGTGATGAAATCGTAATTACAACTAAAGCCGGTTACACGATGTGGGACGGTCCTTATGGTGATTGGGGTTCTCGGAAATATTTATTATCGAGTTTAGACCAGAGTTTGAAACGTATGAATCTGGAATATGTAGATATTTTCTATTCGCATCGTTTTGATCCTGAAACACCTTTGGAGGAAACCATGATGGCGCTTGATTATGCCGTACGGAGTGGAAAAGCGTTGTATGCCGGAATTTCTAATTATAATGCAGAACAAACAAAGGAAGCTGCTGAAATCCTGAAACGATTGGGAACACCTTGCCTAATTCATCAAGTGAAATATTCCATGTTCGTTCGCCAACCAGAATCGGGTTTGTTAGATGTTCTGGAAGAAAAAGGAGTCGGTTGTATTGCTTTTTCGCCTTTGGCACAAGGACTTTTAACGGATAAATATTTGAAAGGAATTCCAGAAAATTCCAGAGCTTCGAATCCAAATGGACATTTAAGAACAGATGAAGTTTCAGTGGAAAGAATCCAAAAAATCATTCAGTTGAATGCCGTTGCTCAACAACGAAATCAATCTTTGGCTCAAATGGCATTAGCTTGGTTATTAAAAGACAATAGAATTACTTCGGTACTTATTGGAGCGAGTTCTGTAGGACAATTAAATAATAATATTGACAGCTTACAAAATTTGGATTTTTCTCAAGAAGAATTAACTGAAATTGAAAGTATTTTGGGATAAAAAAAAGAATTCATCTCAAAATATAACTTGATATGACTTCTTTTTATTGAAATTAATTTAAAATCCCTAACTTGCGCAAAGTTCTGATTTACAAACTATACTATAAAAGTTGCTTTTTTTTAATTTTCATTAATTCCATGAAAAGAATAGTTAATCTAAAAACATATTATAAACTATTGTTGTTGATTGTCTCAACAAGTGTGTTTTTTTTCCTGCTTTATGTTTCACTTTACCTTTACACCATTCATGAAGAAAAACAGTTTTATAAAACTACTTATAATCAATATAATAGTGAAGTAAAATCGTTGTTTGATCTTAATTCAAAAACCCATGCAGCAACGATAATCGATGTGACGTTTTGGGATGAATTAGTAAAATTCACAAAAACAAAAGATGATATTTGGTACAAAAAATTTATTGAAAGTCAATTTGAATCTTATGATGTTGATTATATAGGGATTTATAATTTAGACAAACAGTTAATAAATAAAACGACTTCTCCTGAGATTAAAACGACTGATTTTATTCCCAAAAAAGTAATTGCTAATCTGTATAATTCTAAATATACCCGATTTTATATCAAGACATCCGATGGTGTTCTTGAAGTTTTTGGAGCAACAATTCACCCTTCAAATGATCCTAAAAAAATCAGATCAAAACCTTCCGGCTACTTTTTTATGGCCAGACTTTTAGATAAAGACTTTCTTAATAAACTGGGAAATATAAGCAGTTCTGAAATTAGTTTAGTGGCAGATAATTATTTATATAAAACGGAAGATGATTTTGTAAAAGTAAGTTTAGATTTGAAGGATAGCGAAAATAAAAGTGTTGCAAAACTAGTTTTCAAAAGAGCCTTTAATTTGAATTACAGAAACACTAAAGAAATTCTCTTTATTGTTTTTATGGCATCGGTTATCAATATTCTCTTTTATCTTTATTTCACAAAAAGATGGGTTTATAATCCTTTAAAATTAATCACAAGTGTTTTAGAAACCGGAAGTGAATTTGCCATAAAAAGCTTGAAAAAAACCAGAGGAGAGTTTGGATATATTGGAAATCTTTTTGAAGAAAATAACAATCAAAAGAAACAATTAGAGATTGCTAAGAAAAAAGCTGAGGAAAGCGATAAACTTAAATCGTCATTTTTGGCAAATTTATCACATGAGATACGAACGCCAATGAATGCAATTATTGGTTTCAGTGATTTACTAGATGATCCTAATCTTAGTGAAAATGATAAGCGCGAATATTTGAAAATTATAAAAAATAGTGGCGCAAACTTAGTCTCAATTATTGAAGATTTGATTGAAATGTCAAAAATTGACGCCAAGCAAATTGTCCCAAAATATGATGGTGTTGATATAGAAAAATGTGTAAAAGAATTATATAATTCAATACAAGTTACAATTCCTAAAGAAAAACAAATCGAGTTCTACATTCAGGAAAGTGCTAAAAAAATAGAAGGAAAAATTCTCACTGACGAAATTAAATTGAAACAGATTCTGATTAATTTAATTACGAATGCCATAAAATTTACAGTTAAGGGATATGTGAATTTTGGATATACGGTGAATAAAAAGCAAAATGTTTTAGAATTTAGGGTAGCAGATTCTGGATTGGGAATTGATGGAAATAACTTAAAAGTAATATTTGACAGATTTCGTAGAATTGAAGATGAGTTTTATGTAGAGTCAAGTGGTTTAGGATTGGGATTGTCAATCACGAAGGCTTATGTAGAAATGTTAGGAGGCACAATATCTGTAGAGTCTAAATCGGGAGAAGGTTCTGTTTTTTTATTCACCATACCGCTTAAATATGATTTGGTAGAGAAAAAGGCTAAGCCGGTTTATCAGTTTAATGTTTCTAAAAATTCAGGTAATCAAACCATTTTGGTTGCTGAAGATGACAGTATTAATTTCTTATTGCTTAAAAAGATTTTAGAACTAAAAAATTATAAAGTTTTAAGAGCTTCAAACGGACAGGAAGCAGTAGATATGTGCAGTAGTAATCCCAATATAGATTTGGTTTTCATGGATATTAAAATGCCAATTTTGGATGGTTTTAAAGCGTTGAAAAAAGTGAAAAAGAACAGGCCAAATCTTCCTGTAATTGCTCAGACAGCTTATTCTTCGGCTGAGGATAAAGAAAAAATTAATAATGCCGGATTTGTGGATTATATTACAAAGCCTTTGAATAAGGAAAAAATATTTGAATTGTTAGAAAAAATATTTGCTCAAAAAGAGATCGCAACATCAAATACTGAAAAAAACAATGAAGGCTTTCTTTTTTAGAAAGCCTTCCCATTTTATTATCTTAAACTACATATTCATCAGCTATTAATAATGCTTCAGAAATAATAGCTAAACCTTCATCAATTTCTTTCTCGGTAATACACAATGGCGGTGCTATAAAAATATAACCCCAACGTACGAAAGTGTATAAACCTAATTCTCGCAGTTTAGCTCCAACTTTGTTCATGCATTCCATTTGAGTAGCATTAGCATTAAAAGGAGCCATTAATTCGTAGGGTTCTTTACTTTTTACAATATCAAGGCATCCCAATAATCCTTTGTTTCTAAAATCACCTATTGAAGGATGTTTGGCGCGCATTTCTTCTATTCTTTTTTCTAAATAAGCGCCCATTTTATTCGCGTTTTCAATCAGGTTGTCACTTTCGTAAATGTTAACAACAGCAAGTGAAGCAGCAAGCGATACAGGATGAGAATTATAAGTTAATCCCAGCCATAACGGAGAATCATCAAATTTTGCTGCAATCTTATCAGAAACCATAAGACAACCCAACGGAAGATAGGAGGAAGTAAGCCCTTTGGCCATACATATCATGTCCGGGATAATATCACTGTGTTCAAATCCAAACCATTTTCCGGTTCTTCCAAATCCACTCATAACTTCATCGGCAATGAATAAGATTTCATATTTTTCGCATAAAGCTTTTATTCCTTTTAAGTACCCTTTTGGATAATGCAAGCAACCGGAGGAACCACTTTCGCCTTCAAAAATAAAAGCGGCAATGGTATGACCACCTTCGTAACGGATAATTCGCTCAACCGAATCTAAGCTCCATTTTAATCGGGTTTCTTCATCTTGATCGCTAAGTCCGTAAAAATCATACGGATCATCAAGATGAAAAATATTAGTCGATTGTTGTGCATCAGTATATTGTTTTCGGGGATCGCCGCCCACAGTCATACTTGCCGATGAATTTCCGTGAAAACCTCTATATCTGCCAAATATTTTATGTTTTCCGGTATATAAACGGGCTAATTTTATAGCGTTTTCAACAGATGAAGCGCCACAAAGGGTAAAGAACGCTTTGTTTAAATCTCCGGGACATATTTCAGCCAGTTTTTTTGATAATTTTGCTCGAATTTCGGTGGTACAAGAAGGTGTTACATAACTCACTTTTTGCATTTGCTCTACAACAGCATCAGTAATTCTTTGGTCGCCATGACCAATGTTCACAGACATAAGTCCGCTCGAGAAGTCAATGATTTTTTTTCCGCCTACTTCATATAAATAAACTCCTTCTGCTCTTTCTATGGCAATAGGATTGACGTTTTTTTGGGCGACCCAAGTAAACAAACTGTATTGTTTGCTATCACTTATGATTTGTTCTTTACTTAACATGCTGTTTTAAATTATAGTTTTTTAAATTATTTGAGTGTTAAATCATAACTGTACAAAACTTCGTCCCTCACAAAACCCATTTTGTGATACAATTTTTGTGCTATGATATTATTTTTTGCCGTTCTTAATCGGATTGTTTTTGTCCCTAATTCTTTGGCAAATGCAATGGTTTCAAGAATTAGTTTTTCTCCGGTTCCGTTTTTACGAATTTCGGGATCAACAAATAAATCATTCAGAATCACTATTTTATTTAAGGCTAATGAAGAAAAAGTGACATAAATTAAAGCAAAACCAATCGCTTTATCCGGATTGTTTTCATCAAAAGCCAAGAAAACAGTCGCTTCATTATTCTCTAATCGTTCTTTTAAATAGGCTTTGTGCTTTTCATAATTAGAAGGATTTTTGTAAAAAACAACATATTCGTCAAATAAACGCGTTACTTGATCTAAGTCTTGTAAAGTAGCTTTTCGTATCATAATTGGTTAGATTTAAATGATTTGAATGTTAAAATACAAATTATTTTTTAATACTTTATTCGTTTTGCTCAAAAACCTCTAATTTTTAAATCTGTTTTAACTCATCCAATTCGTTCCTGCTTCAGGATTCCACTTGGTTGTTGTTTTCTTTTCTTTGGTAAAAAAGCCAATTGAGCTTTTCCCGGTTATATCACCTGAACCAAATCTGGATTCATTCCATCCGCCAAAACCAAAAGGCTCTCTGGGAACCGGTACGCCAATATTTACACCACACATTCCTGCCGAAGCATTTTCGGTTACATAATTTGCTAAACCGCCACTTTGTGTAAAAACAGAACAAGCATTTCCGTATGGATTTGCATTTTCAATGGCCAAAGCTTCATCAATAGTATTGACCCGAATGATAGCTAAAACAGGTCCAAAAACTTCCTCTTTTGCAATTTTCATATCGGCTGTCGCATAATCTATAATGGTTGGTCCTACATAAAAACCATTTTCTTTTCCAGGAACAATTGTGTTGCGGCCGTCTAAAATAATTTTGGCACCTTGTTGTTCTGCTTCGGTGATATAATTTTCGATTCGCTCTTTAGCCGCTTTCGAAATCACAGCTCCCAATGTAGTTCCGCATTGAATCTTTAAAGCATCATCGACTAACTTATTCAGAATCGCATCGCAATTTCCAACAGCAATTAAAGTAGCTGCTGCCATACATCGCTGTCCGGCACAACCGCTCATGGATGCCACAATATTTGAAGAAGCCATTTCAGGATGCGCATCAGGTAGTAAAAGGATATGATTTTTTGCTCCGCCAAGTGCTAATACTTGTTTTAAGTTTTGACTGGCTCTTTGGTACACAATTTTGGCAACTTTGGTAGACCCAACAAAAGTAATGGCATTAATAGCGGGATGATCACAAATATTTTCTACTGTAGTTTGTGTCCCATTTATAATATTGAACAAACCGTCAGGAAGTCCTGCTTCTTTCAAAAGTTTTGCGGTGTATTGACTGCTTACCGGAACTGCTTCCGAAGGTTTCAAGATAAAAGCATTACCAAGTGCAATGGCGTTTACAATTGTCCAATGCGGAACCATAGTTGGAAAATTAAACGGAACAATTGAAGCAACAATTCCTAAACCAACTCTGGTTGAAGAACAAAAAACACCTTTACTGACTTCCATGTTTTCGCCGGTAACTAATTGGGGTAAGGAACAGGCAAATTCAGTTAGTTCGATGGCTTTGTCAATTTCGGCTTTGGCTTCACCGTGAATTTTTCCGTTTTCGCGGTAAATAATTTCGGTTAGTTCTTCGCTGTTTTTTTCTAATAATTGTTTGTATTTATAGAATACTTGTGCTCTTTCTTTTAAGGTTACTTTTTGCCACGCTTTTTGAGCTTTTTGAGCAAAAGTTATGATTTCATTCAAATCTTCCATGGTAGATTCATTAAAAGTGGTTAATTCACTTCCGTCTAAAGGAGATATTACAGTATGAATTTTGTTGGAGCTTCCTGATTTAAACTCCCCATTTATAAAGTTTTTTACTTCGTTATATAACATAATCTGTGTTTTTAATTTTTTCAAATATACAATATTTGATAAAAATACAATAATATTTTTTGCTTGTATCAAATATATTGTTAGATTTACAAAATAATCACATTAAGTTTAACTTATTTGCAAAACTAAGATTTGTTTAAAAGTAAGGATTGTGAATTTAAATACTAACCAATTTAAATGTAATTTTTAACCAAAACCAAAACCAAAAACAATGAAATCAATCTCAACCATTATTGGAGTCGCCTTATTATTTCTGGCAGGACTTTGTTATTTTATCGACTGGTACGCTTTAGTGCCGGCCTTTACTGTATTAGGTATAGCAATTATTACCAGAAAAGCATTAGAACCATTAATTATTGGTTGTACTATTGGTTTTGTATTATTGGCCATGCAAGGTGGATCCGAAGAATATTTTCCGGAAGGGAAAGGGATGATTTTTCCATTGAATATGTTTGATGGAATGTTCACGTCGATTGCCAGAGATGCACATGATCAAGGATTAATTTGGGTAATATTAGTGTGTATATTATATGGTGCTTTTGTACAATTATTAGGAGCTTCCGGCGGAATTAAAGCGGTAGGGAGATATTCTGAGAATCATGTAAAAAGTAAAAAACAGTCCTTAATAATGACTTATTTCTTAAGTTTCTTCTTCTTTTTGGATGATTATTTGAGCGCTTTGTCAGTTGGGAATACCATGAGACCCATCACAGATAAGTTTGGTGTTTCCAGAGAAAAATTAGCGTTGGTGTTGAGTTTTGTATGTGTGCCATTGACGGTTATATTCCCTATTTCAACTTGGACTATTTTTTATGGTTCACAATTAACAGCTATAGAAGGAGGCGTTTTAGATAGTGCAGGAAAAGTGATTACAAGTCCTATTGAAGCTTTTTTGGGAACGATTCCTTATAATTTTTCAGCATGGATTTCTATTATATTAGGCGCTTTAGTAGTATTTCATTTAGTTCCGGATTCGAAAGGGATTAAAGAGGCTGAGGCCAATGTAAAACCTATTGAACCTACAGTAGCAAAGGTGAAGAAAAACCCGGGCAAAGAAGGGAAACTGGTTTATTTCATTTTGCCATTGTCTATTTTAATATGGTGTACTGTATTTCCTTACCCTTGGGATATGGATTATTGGGGAAGTATAACTCCATCAACCGAAGTGATTTTTGGTAATATCGATGCGTTACGTGGAATTGTTACAGCTGTAGTTTTTACCTATTTGTATTTCTTGATTTTTAAAGTGATAAAATTCAATAAAATTTCAAAACATTTTGTGTTAGGTTTAGAAACGATAACATTTGTATTAACAGTTTTAGGATTTACTTATTTGTTGAAAGATGTTCAAAATGCATTAGGATTTAATGAGTTTGTAGCATCACATTTGCAAGGAATCAGTTGGTTGAATGGTTCAACTTTGCCATTTATTGTATTTGCTTTGGTATCATGGATTTGTTGGGCAACTGGATCAAACTGGGGAATTTATGCAATTTTAGTACCAACAACAGCAATAATGTCGCATACTTTGGGGGCTGACTTCTGGTTGTCTCAAGGAGCATTGGCATCAGGAACAGTTTGGGGAGCAGCAGCTTGTTTTTTCTCGGATAACAGAGTGCTTACGGCGCAGTCTTGTAAAGTAGATATGATGAAACATGGTATTTCTCAATTTCCATATCAATTGGTAATCTTTGGAGTATCATCGGTAATGTATTTAGTAGCCGGGTTTATTTTATAATTTTTTTATCGTGCCTATGATAAGTAAAAGTGTTTTAGAAAATCAATTTCTGATACGGAATGCCACTCCTGACGATGTGATTCAAATGGAGTATGTGCAGTCGCAATGTTATCCTACTTTGCATCCATCGGAGATATTAGACAGAAATCATTTTGCGAATCATATCAAAGTTTTTCCACAGGGGCAACTTGTTATAGAAGAGGATGGTAAGATTATTGCTTCGGCCAGTACGTTTAGATGTAATTTTCCGGAACATGACAGTACTTTTCTGGAAGAGACGGATAATTTATGGATTACCAATGTTCAGATACCAAACGGCGATTGGATGTATGGAATCGATATGGGGGTTTTGCCTGAATACAGAGGTTTAGGACTTTCAAAAGAATTGTATAAAGCCCGTCATGAAGTGTGTAGAATCCTTGGGTTAAAAGGCCAAATTATTGCGGGAATGACCATTGGTTACGGAAAATTAAAAGACAAAATAACCATCGAAGAATATTGTTACGCTTTAGAAATAAATAAATATACCGATCCCACCATTACGCCACAGCGAAAGGCAGGATTCAGATGGATACGACCGTTGTATAATTATATTAATGATCCCGAAGCTGGATATGCAAGCATTTTGATGTATTATCCGGTAGATGAAAATTACAGTATTAAAAAAGAGTTTTTGAAATAAAACCTTCGAATAAAATAGAATAGATTAAAAATTAAATAAAAAAAAATGGGAACTCAAATTAAAAAAGTATCAGAAATTCCTGGGCCAAAAAGCAAAGAATTATTAGCAAGAAGAGCTGCCGCTTTACCGGCTGGTTTAGGTAAATCTACCGAAGTTGTTGTTGAAAAAGCAGAAGGAGCTTTGGTTTGGGATGTAGACGGAAATCAACTAATTGATTTTGCAGGAGGTATTGGAATGGTCAATTTAGGACACAGACCAAAAGCTGTCGTTGATGCTATTAAAGCGCAATTAGATAAATACATTCACACGGGAGCGTTAGTCACGACTTTTGAACCGTATTTGGACTTTGCCGAAATGTTGAATAAAATTACTCCTGGAGATTTTGCCAAAAAGACTTTATTGTCTTGTTCGGGGTCTGAAGCAGTTGAAAATGCTGTTTCGGTGGCTAAATATTATACCAAAAGACCTGCAGTTATCTGTTTTGAAGGCGCGTATCACGGAAGAACAATGCTAACATTGAGTTTAACCAGTAAATATGGTTTGTTTAAAAAAGGATTTGGAACTTTTGCACCGGATATTTACCGTTTCCTTTCTCCAAATCTGTACAGAAAACCCGAAAGTATGACCGATGATGAATATATTGATTATTGTATCGAACGTTTTGATCAAAACTTAATTTCACATGTTGATCCTTCGGCTGTGGCAGCTATTATTATCGAGCCGGTTCAGGGTGAAGGTGGATTTATTCCGGTTCCAAAACGTTTTTTAGAAAAAATCAGAAAAGTATGTGACGAACATGGTATTGTTTTCATTGCCGATGAAGTTCAATCTGGAGCAGGTCGTACAGGAAAATTCCTTGCGATTGAACACAGTGGAGTGATTCCGGATATTGTAACAATGGCAAAATCTATCGGTTCTGGTATGCCAATAAGTGCTACTACCGGAAAAGCTGAAATTATGGATGCACCGCATTTAGGTGGAGTGGGAGGAACGTATTCTGGAAGTCCGCTTGCTGTAGTTGCTGCGCATGAAACTGTAAAACAAATCAATACGCCAGAGTTTTTAGATAAAGCAACTCACGTTGGTAATATTATTGTAAGTCGTTTGACAGCTATGAGCGAAAAATTTCCGGTAATTGGAGACATACGCGGATTAGGAGCAATGCTTGTAGTTGAATTTGTAAAAGACAGAAAAACCAAAGAACCGGATATGGATTTTGCTATGGCAGTAATCAAAAAATCGGTGGCTAATGGAGTGATTTTAATCAGAGCCGGTTTGTACACAAACTGTATTCGTTTCTTGCCTCCAATTGTAATCACTGACGAACAATTGAATGAAGGATTGGATGTAATTGAAAATGCAATTCAAGAAGTGATCAACGAAAGAGCGTAGTTAAAGGTTGATTTTGAAACTTTAGACAAAATAAAAATGGCTTTAAAACTGATTTATAATGCTTCTATAATTACCATGGACGCTGCTTACCCCAAAGCAGAGTCTATGGTGATTAATGATTTGGGTAAAATTGAATCCATTGGAACAGAAAGTGAAATGTTAAATCAATTTGATTCTTTTTCGGAAGAAATCAATTTTCATGGCAAAACAATTGTTCCCGGTCTGAACGATGCTCACATACACGTATGGAAAATAGGACATCTTAGAACTTATATGTTAGATGTTCGCGGTGTGAAATCTATTGTTGAATTCAAAAGAGTTCTCAAAGAATTTGCCGATAAAAATCCAAATTCCAGTTGGATTATGGCTCGTGGTATCAACGAAATGGTGGTAGAAGAAAAACGATTGCCTACCAAAGAAGATTTGGATGAAGTTATTCCGCACCGCCCCGTTTTTGTAATCAGAACCTGTGCTCATATTGGTATCGCGAATTCAAAAGCAATGGAAATTTCGGGAGTCACAGAAGATACAGAAGTTCCTTTTGGAGGAGAAATTCGCAAAAATGAGGACGGAAGTTTACAAGGTATTTTTACCGAAAGAGCTTTGGGATTAATCATGAATACCATTCCGCCTTTTACTTTCGAGGAATATAAAAACATGATTCTTGAAGCACATAATTATTTGTTAAGCCTCGGAATTACCAGCGCAACAGATCCTGCTGCCAATGAGGAATTACTGGCAGCTTACATTCGATTAGATAAAGAAGGATTGTTGAAAGTGCGTATGAATGTTTTTCCGTTGCGAATTCCTGACGGAAGTGATGAAATTCAGGTGCTTCCAGAGTTATATGAATCGGAATTTTTGCAGATAAAAACAGTGAAGTTTTTTTCTGATGGAGGTCTAAGTTCAGCTACAGCTGCGTTGAATGTTCCTTACAAAAATACGAAAGGTTATAAAGGAGTACTGCGATTGGATTTTGAAAAATTTTACCAAACGGCAAAAGAGGCTGTCGACAAAGGATTTTCGGTTGCTACACATGCAATTGGACATCAGGCAATCGATTTGACGCTGGATGTATACCGTAATTTGTTTAAAATTAATCCAACTTTAAAACACAGAATTGAACATGTTGGATTTTTATCCAATGAAAATATAAAAGATTTCGTAGCCATGAATATAACTGCGGCTATGCAGCCCATTTTCATTTATGAACTGGCTAATAATTTCAAAAGTACTTTGCCGGATGAATTACTAGAAGTCGTTTATCCTTGCAGAACAGTGGTAAGTAACCGAATTAATTTGGCCTTATCAACTGATGGACCGGTGGTTAAAGAAATTAATCCTTGGGTAAACATGGAAACAGCTGTTTCTCGAAAAGCGGCTGATGGTTCTGTCATTGGAGAAAATCAAAAACTCACTCTAAAACAAGCGTTACGTGCCTATACTGTAGGAAGTGCCGTTGCGGATAATTTAGAACACATAAAAGGAAGTTTGGCAGTGGGTAAATATGCTGATTTTATTGTTTTAAATAAAAATCCATTTGAATTAGAAGATATTTCTACCGTTGAAACAATTGAAACCTGGAATAGCGGAAATTTATATTACAAAAAATAGGTTTTAAATCAGTAAATAAAACAATAATATCGATATTTATTGTAAAATAATTAATTATATTTGACTCGTAATAAAATTATAAAAATAAATTAAAATGAGTGCATTAGATGATGAATTAGATTACCAAATATTGAAACTGCTTCAAAAAGACGGCAGAATGTCATTTACTGAAATTTCAAAAGAAATAAATGTTGCGGTAAGTACGATTCGGCACCGTTTCATCAATTTAGTTGAAGATGGAACTTTGAAAATAATTGGTAGGGTTGACCCCAATAAAATTGGTTTTAATGCTTATGCCAGTGTGTTGATTTCGGTAAAACCAAAATCACATATGACTGCCATTTTTGAAAAACTGACCAAATTACCTGAAATTAGTTTTCTGGCATCCGTTTCTGGAGATTACGATATTGAAGCGAATGTAATGTGTCGTGATATGGAGCATTTAAATGAATTATTAGGCGAAAAAATCCATGTTATGGAAGGTGTTTTTGATACCAAAACTAATATGTATATGAAAATATACAAATTCGCACAACCTGATTTAGAATTAGCAAAATTATCAAGCAAACAAAATGAATAATACAGACAGTTTATACGAAAGAAGGAAAAAAAGCATCCCTAATGCTTTAGGAATTTTTAATCCATCTAGTATTCAATCAGCAAAAGGCGCTATAATTATTGATGCCGATGGAAGAGAATTAATCGATTTTGCAGGTGGGATCGGTGTTAATAATGCAGGACACGGTGTTCCGGAAATTATTGAAGCCATTCAAAAACAAGCAGAGAAATTTATTCATGCATCGTTTAATGTTTCGGTCTATGAGCAATACATGGATTTGACTGAAAAATTATGTGAGCTGCTTCCTCACGGAGAAGCGACCAAAGCAATGCTAACATTATCTGGAGCTGAATCAGTAGAAAATGCTATCAAAATTGCTCGTGCAGTAACCGGAAAAGCAGGAATTATTTGTTATGATGGTTCCTTTCACGGACGAACTATGATGGCAATGACTTTGACATCTAATGTGAAATATAAAGAAGGTGCAGGACCGTATGCTCCCGAAGTCTATCGTTTAGAATACCCGTATTACAAACCGAGTATGTCTTCTAGAATGACACAGGACGAATTTGATGATTTGATGATTATGAAATTGCACAAAACATTTTCATCAACAGTATCAATAACTCAAACTGCGGCAATTATAATGGAATTGGTTCAGGGCGAAGGCGGTTTTACTGTTGCGTCTAAAAAATACGTACAGTATTTACGTAAATTCTGTACTGAAAATAATATTCTGTTGATTTTTGATGAGGTACAATCCGGCTTTGGTCGTACCGGAGCTTGGGCAGCGTATGAACATTTTGATGTGACTCCGGATTTGTCTACATGGGCAAAATCCATGGGTGGAGGAATGCCTATTGGAGCTGTTATTGGTAAACAAGAAATTATGGATGCCATTAAACCAGGACTTATAGGGGGAACGTATTTAGGTGGACCGTTGAGTTGTGTGGCTTCATTAGCAAGCATTAATTACATGCAAAAAAATAACATTAATGCTGCTGGTGCAAAAGTGGGTAAAATGGTTCATGATAAATTTACCGAATTACAGCGTTTGTACCCAGATAAAATTACAGATGTTCGTGGGTTGGGAGCTATGTTAGCCATTGAATTTACAAATCCAACCACTAGATTTCCTGATGGTGTTTCGGCAAAAGCAATTGTAGATAAATGTCTTGCAAAAGGCTTAATTGTTATTACTTCTGGAACCTACGGAAATTGCATTCGAATTTTAAGTCCTTTGTTTATAGAAGATGAAGTATTAGCAAAAGGATTGTCCATTTTAGAAGAAACTATCAAGGAAGTTTTGATATAATAGCACTTTGTCAAAGTTCAAAACTTTGATCAAATAATTAACAAATAAAAATGAGAAAGCAATATATAAACGGAGAATGGTGTGATGCAATTGATGGTGGAGTTTGGAATGTTCAAAGTCCGTCTTCAGAAGAAATAATTGATACAGTTCCTTTTGGAAACACCGCAGATTGTAAGGCGGCTATTGCTGCTGCAGATGCTTCTTTCAAAGAATGGAAAAATACAACGCCTTATTTTAGAGCTGAAATTTTAAAAAAAGTAGCCAATTATATGCGTGCCAACGCAGAATCTTTTGCAAAAGAAACTTCCTTAGAAACAGGAAAACCAATGCTCGAATCCAGAGGTGAATGGCAGGTTTCGGCAAATCTTTTTGAATGGTATGCCGAGGAAGGAAAACGCAATTATGGGCGAGTGGTACCGACCAACAGAGCCGATAAACGTTCTATGGTAATTTACCAATCTCTTGGCGTTGTTGGCGTGATTACGGCTTGGAATTTTCCGGCTTATAATCCGGCACGTGCTGTAGCTGCTGCTTTAGCTGCTGGTTGTTGTGTGGTTATGCGTGGTTCTGAATTTACACCTTTGTCCAGCTTTAATATGGCCAAAGCCCTTGATGAAGCCGGAATTCCTAAAGGCGTTTTTAACTTAATCAATACAGAACCGGTTTCTACAGGATTAGAAATGATTGAAAACCCGTTATTGAAAAAAATAAGCTTTACCGGTAGTACTCGTGTGGGCAAAATATTGATGGACGGTGCTTCAAAAACATCCACTAAATTATCACTTGAGTTGGGCGGAAATGCACCTGTAATTATTGAAAAAGATATAGATGTTGAAGTGATTGCAAAACAAGCTTTGGTTGCCAAATTAAGAAATTGTGGTCAGGTTTGTGTAGCACCGCAACGTTTTTATGTGCATTCTTCTATATTCAATCAATTTGTTTCAATTGTAAAAGAGGATATTTCAAAATTGAAAACGGGAATAAATGGTGGTGATATTGATTTTATTGGACCATTGATTAATAAAAAACAGCAAGAGCATTCATTAGCAATGCTGGAGAAAGCAAAAAGTGAGGGTGCTACCATTCATATTGGAGGCGAAGCTTCTGATAAAGGTTTTTTTGTGCATCCGGCTTTAATTGAAGCAAGACAGCATCAATCCTTTATCAAAACAGAAATTTTTGGTCCGTTGATGATTGTTATTCCTTTCGAAACTAAAGAAGAAGTTTTAGAATGGGCTAATGATACTGAATATGGTTTGGCTTCGTATGTGTTTACAAATCACATCAAAACTGCCAATTTTTATGCTGAAAATCTGGAATTTGGTATGGTTGGAATCAATGAATGGGCTGCACACGGAACTGAATTGCCTTTTTCGGGATGGAAAAGCAGTGGTATCGGTCATGAATCCGGTTCTGAAGGATTGAAAGAATATTTAGAATTGAAATTAGTCAGTTACGGGAATATGTCTTGAGACTAAAAAAAACAATTGCTATTAATAAAACCAACAATTTACAATTATGAAAAAGACAATTTTAGGAAAATATACCTTGCAAACTCCTTTGCCGGAACATGCAAAACAGCAAGCCGAATTGCAAGCAATTGTATTTCCAACCTTGTCTGATGAAGAATTAATTACGGAAGAAAAATACAAAAGACATTTGGAGATTTTTCCCGAAGGGCAATTTATAGTTTTAGATGGCGATCGGGTTATTGCTTCTTGCACGACTTTGCGTCAAAATTACCACAAAGGACATCATACTTTTTTGCAAATTTCAGATGATTTATGGTTAGGAACTCATGACCCAAAAGCAGATTGGATTTACGGATTGGATGTTTCTGTTCATCCTGATTATCAGGGAAAAGGAATTGGTAGAGAAATTTACAATGCCCGTCAGGAAGTCGCTAAAACATTAGGTTGTAAAGGACAAATGACTGCAGGAATGCCTATTGGATTTGACAAAGTAAAAGATCAAATGACAATTGCAGAATATTGTGATAAGCTGATAAAAGGCGAAATAATTGACCCTACAGTGACGGCGCAAACTAAATGCGGGTTTATTCTTGTTGAACCTTTATTCGATTATTTAGATGATCCGCGCAGCGGAAATTGTTCTGTTTTGATGTATTGGCCTTTGGATCCAAATACAAAATTAAGTGAGAATCATTAACTCTTTTAGAATTAATAGACCTTAAAGGTTCGTAATTATTACAAATAAATAAAATGATATTCAAATCTATAAATCCATTTTCGCAAGCTGTTATTGCGGAACATGAAGTTTTGACAAATGCACAATTAACTCAAAAACTACAATTAGCCGAAAGTGCTTTCAAGAGCTGGCGTACCACTACTTTTCAAGAAAGAGCAGATAAAATGCAAAAGTTGGCGGATATTTTGCGTGCCAATAAAAACGAATTAGGATTGTTGATTACCAACGAAATGGGTAAAATTTTATCCGAAGGAATTGGAGAAGTAGAAAAATCAGCAGGAAACTGTGATTTCTATGCAGCAAACGCTGAGAAAATGTTGAAAGACGAGCAGTATGACACGCCTTTCAAAAGCATGTCTGTTTACGATCCGATGGGGGCTGTTTTTGCCATTATGCCTTGGAATTATCCGTTTTGGCAAGTTTTACGTTATGCAGCTCCGGCAATTATGGGAGGAAATGTTACGCTTTTGAAACATGCTCCAAACGTAATTGGTTGTGCAAAAGCTATCGAAAATGCTTTTTTGGAAGCCGGTTTTCCAGAAGGTGTTTTTCAACAAATAAATATTGATATTCCACAAGTCGAAAGTGTTATCGCTTCGGATATTGTACACGGAATTACCTTGACAGGTAGTGAAATGGCAGGTTCGTCAGTGGCGGCTTTGGCAGGAAAACATATTAAAAAATCAGTTTTGGAATTAGGTGGCTCTGATGCTTTCATCGTTTTGGATGATGCTGATATTGAAAAAGCAGCAACTGTTGCAACGCAATCCAGAATGCTTAATGCCGGTCAAGCCTGTATTTGTGCGAAGCGTTTTATTGTTACCGAAAAAGTAGCGGAAGAATTCTCCAGTTTATTTGCTAAAAAAGTATATGCCTTGCAACAAGGAAATCCTTTGCAGGAAGGCATTCATATGGGACCTTTAGCTCGATTGGATTTAGCGGAAAAATTAAGTCGCCAATTGGAGAAATCCTTACAACAAGGCGCAAAAATAGTGGTAGGAGGAGAACGTGAAGATTGTAATTTTCAACCCACATTAATTGATTTTGTCGACGCTGATAATATAGCTTTTCAGGAGGAAACTTTTGGACCGTTAGCTACAATCGTCAGAGCTAAAGATGAAAATGATGCTGTTGCTATAGCAAATAACCATCGCTATGGTTTGGCTTCGGCTATATGGACAGAAGATCGCGAAAAGGCATATAAATTGGCTAGAAAGATTGATGCCGGAAATGTTTTTGTGAACTCTTTGGTGCGTTCTGATTCTAGAATTCCTTTTGGCGGAATCAAAAAATCTGGCTATGGACGAGAATTATCTGAAATTGGTATAAAAGAATTTATGAATATGAAATCCCTGATTATTGAATAAAATAGAATAACTAAAACCAAATTAATAATTAAAACCAAAGTAGACATGAAAAAACCAATCATTTTGATAGCATTTATGCTAACCAGCTTCTTGACTTTTGCTCAAGAACAAGTTACAGACACAGTCAAGGCCGAAAAAAATTGGGATATAAACCTAGATATTGCAAGCAGATACATTTGGAGAGGACAATCTTGGGGAGGAAATTATCCTGTAGTTCAGTTGTATGGGAATTACAATGTGACTGATAAATTTTCAGTGGGTTTGTGGGCAACTCATAATTTTAAAAAACAATATTACGATGCGAATGGCGCTTCAAAAGGGTATCAAGAGTTGGATTTTGTTCTTAATTACGCAGTTACTGATTATTTAACCGTTTCATTGCAAGATTATTATTGGCCATCTACAGATAAACAAGAAGGTGTTTCAAATGATTTTTTTAATTTCGGGAATGATAGCTCGCAAACTCTTGATTTGCAACTTCTATTTGATTTTTCAGAAAAAGGAGTTCCAATTTGGGTTACTCTAAGTACCTTGATTGCGGGAAATGATTTTCGATATGCAAATGAGGATGATATGAAAGGTAAACAAAATTTTACTACTTATATGGAAGTTGGCTATAGTTTTGAAGTTCCTTTAGGTATAAGTCTATCTCCTGTTGTAGGGGCTGTTCTTAATAACAAAGCTGGTTATTATACCTTTGGTGATTATGATAAACCTTCGTTTGTAAACCTAGGTTGCAAAGCATCAAAAGATATTAAATTAAGTGAAAGCGTTACAATGCCTATTTGGTTGAATTATACTTATAATGCTGCTTCAAATAAAGCTAATTTAGAACCATTTGGAAAGCAATTTTTAGTGGCAGGAGTTACTTTTTCGTATTAGAAAACGAATTGAGAGTATTTAAAAAAAAGCGGCTGCCTAAAATTTGGACAGCCGCTTTTGCATGGTATCAATTTTCGGTTTAAAAACGAATCCTTAATAGGTATAAGTAATTGCCTCGAGATTTGAAGTTTTATTCGAAACAATTACAATAAATTGATTTCCTTGGATAGCAGCATTTTCTTTTAATCGTCTTTCTCCCATCTCTAATAATGATAATTTTGACTGGCCTTTAATTTTTCCAAAAAAGCTATTTAAAGTATCTGTTTTTTTTAAACCAATGGTTTCAGATTCTTTTAGAATCACTACTTTTTTATAATCAGATTTTCCGGCTAGATTAATTTTTTCAGAAATAATCTGCGAATTAATTTTTGCCTTTTCCTTCAATTCAGCAACAGCATATTTACTGATTTTTGTTTCTTCCATACTGTTCGGATTAGAATAGTAAACTAAATTATTTTCGATTTTGATGAAGTTTACTTCAATTATTTTGCCGTCATGTTTAATTATTTCATGTGTTTGTCCAACTATAGAGGCGGTGAATAATAGAGTGAATATTATATATAGATTTTTCATTTGTTTAGGTATATAGATATAGCAGAAAAAGTTTTTAGGAAACTTTCTCTGTGAATAATATTTTGTTGATAAACTAAGGTTAAACTAGTTTTTTGGGCGGAGGAGTTGTGTTTTTTACAATAGACTCTTTGGCTTTAAATAAATCCGAAGAGTTGATGCCGCTTTTGTCAAAAGAGTAGTTTTCAAAACAATTAAAAAATTCAATATTATCTATAAAAAGTAATTTTATTTTACTCTCATTATTATTTTCTGCTGTACTTTTTTCTGCTAGTTCGTAAAGATCATATTTCTTTTCATTAGTTAGTATAGAAAACTGTTCACTAATCCAAGTAAAGGAAAAAGTGAATAGTAATAGTAAAACAGTCAATTTGAGTTGTAGTCGATACATGGTCTAAAAGTAACATAAAAGGATTGTAGAGGCAATTAAATTTTCTTAAAAAAAAGTAAAAGTTGTAGTAGGGTTTGTTGTGTTTAAACGTGTTTAGAAAACATCGATAATTTCATAATAAATCAGTTTTATAGGGTCAAATTATTTAATTTTTATCTTCAAATAAAAAAAATATTTAAAATATATTTTTTAAACATACCCCTATTTATTATAGGGGTTTGCTTTTTTTAAGTAGTTTTTTTTGTGGTTAAAACGGTTTATTTTAAAATTAAATTTATGTTTTGATTAAAAAAGTGATGGTGTTTGTTTAAAAAACGCATTATTGAATTTTTAAAATACTTGCTTTAAAATATGAAAAATCCATTTTTAACCGATGTTTTTTCGGTATCGATAATTCTTCTCTGAAATTGGCAAAAAAGTAATTATTCTTTCTTTATCCTAAATAAAAGTTAATAAATTCGCCTCAATGAAACGCAGATTTATCAGCAAAAAGTAATGGTTTTATGAGCGGTGAGGAAACAATAATAGAGCTCAAAATTTGAAAAATAAATCCATTAATATCAAAATAAAATTGCCAAAACTAAAATAATAACCAAACGAGATTACTAATTAAAACTAAATCAAACATGAAAAAAGCAGGACTAATTTTAGCATTAATGCTAACAACAACTTTGACATTTGCACAAGAAACACCAGCGCCAGCTACCACTTTTGCAGGGTCAGCAGACATGTATTATAAATATGATTTTTCTAACCAACAAGGTAATGGATTAACAAGTTTTACAGGAGCTCATAACTCATTTCAGTTAGGTATGGCTTCTATTGAGGCTTCTCACAAAATGGGAAAAGCATCTGTTTTTGTAGACTTAGGTTTTGGAAGCAGAGCAAGTGAGTTTACTTATAATGATGCTGCAAATACTTTTATGATTAAACAATTAAACTTCACTTATGAGTTTTCTGATAAATTTAAAGTAACTGCGGGTAGTTTCGGAACACACATCGGATACGAATTATTAGATGCAGTAGACAACAAAAACTACAGTATGTCTTATGCTTTTACTAACGGACCATTCTTTAATACAGGAATAAAAGCACAATATACTGCTGGAAAAGTTAGCTTTATGGCAGGAGTTTCTAATCCAACGGATTTTAAATCTGCACTTGATGCAGGTTCTACTCAAAAAACATTTATTGGTCAAATAGGATATGTTGGAGGTACAGGTAGTGCTTATTTCAATGTAACTTCAGGAAGTGTTAATCCAGTTTCTGATAAAAATGTTACTCAATATGACATCGTAGCTTCTAAAAAAATAACGGATGCATTCTCTTTAGGATTTAATGGAACTTATGCTTCTGTAGCTGATGATTTTGATAGCAGTTTAGATGGAGAATGGTTCTCTCTTGTAGGATATGCTAGCTATGCTGTTAAAGAAAATGTTACTTTAGCATATAGATTAGAGTATTTTGATGATAAAGATGCTCTTTCAGCTAATGCTATTGGTGGTAACATTCTTGGAAACACATTGTCTTTGAACTATAAATCAGGAAACTTAACGTTTATTCCTGAGATTAGAATAGACAGTTCATCTGTAGATACGTTCTCTGATAGTGATGCACTTCCTACAGGTTCAAATGCATATATTTTACTTGCAACGACGTATACATTCTAATACATAAAAATATTTTTTTTACTGCCAAGACACTCTTTTTAGTGTTTTGGCAGTTTTTTTATATCTAAATCTTTTTGTAAGAAACAAAAAAGCGGTTTTCTGAATTATCAAAAAACCGCTTTCTATTAGTTGTTTTAACTATTGCTTCTTGTAAATACTATAAATGGTGTTGATTGTTTTTTTATCCAAAACATCATTAACTTCGGTTTGTATGTAATGCAATTTGAATGCGGTGATAGCAGCCGAAAGGTTTTTGGTATTGTAACCAATAATTCGTAATCCTAATTCGGCATTGAAATCTGCAGGAGCAGTTTCTAGAACTAAATCTGGCCAAATGCCAAATTCCTTATCAGCTAAAACCTGCCACGGAAACAAAGCACTCGGGTCTTTTTTTCGGGTCGGCGCAATATCCGAATGCGCTATAATATTTTGAGCCGGAATATTGTAGTCTTTTTTTAATTTAGTTAAAAGCGAAAGCAGACTGTTTATTTGTAATTGCGAAAAAGGTTCTGTTCCGTTATTATCGAGTTCAATTCCTATCGAAGCGGAGTTGATATCCGTATTTTTTCCCCAAGTTGCATTTCCTCCATGCCAAGCACGTAAATAATCGTTCAACATTTGAACTACCCGACCATCATCGCCAATCACATAATGCGCACTTACTTGAGGTTTAACCAAAGTAAAAGTCTTTATAGTTTGTTGTATAGAATCTTGTGCGGTGTGGTGAATAATAATAAAGTTTGGTTTCCGTAAATTGAAATTTACGGTACTTATCCACTCTGTATTTTTTCCGTTTTGTAAAGGAACAGACTCTTTTTTTGAGAGGTTTTCTTTAAAAATCTTCAATTGTTTCTGATAAGACTTCTCGCTGGTTCGGTATGGATTTGAGGCGCATGAAGTAACTACTAATGCCGAAATCAGATAATAAAGAGGTCTTTTCATACTTTAGATTTTTATTCTTCGGATTCTTTTTTAGACTCTTTTTTAGATTTTTTATCTGCCTTAGACTTTTTTGGGTTTTTCATTTCTTCAGCAAAAGACAAATATTTTTCTTTTTGATCTTTGTTTAATAAAACCATCACTTTTGAATCTGTAATTTCAGAAAGTGCTTTCATGTCTTTTATCTTATCTGCTTGGCTATTTTCTTGTTTGATAATAATTCCTTGTGATCGTATGCTTTCCGTTAAAATATTTGATATAGCAATTACTTGCAATTCGTCAAGATTAACAGCTGTTTTTAATCGCTCAATTATTTTGCCTACAGTAACTTCAACAGGAATTTCTTTTGGTTTTTCTCTTTCCTGACTCATTCCGCTATTCATTTGGCTCATTCTGCCGCCATTACCGTAGCCATTTCCTCCATAACCATTACCGTACCCGTTTCCGTATTGTGCAGAAATAGTATTTGCGGATAATAATAAAAAAGCACTTACTAATAAAATTTGAATAGGTTTCATATTACATGTTTTTTAGAGTCAAAAATCAAAGGAAAGATATTATAAAAATTAAGACGGTTCTCCGTATAAATCAAATTCAGTAGCTTCAATGATTTTAATCATCACAAATTCTCCTGTTTTTACATAATGTTTTGAAGCATCAATTAAAACCTCATTATCTACATCCGGACTGTCAAATTCTGTTCTTCCTACAAAATGACCACCTTCTTTTCGGTCAATAATACATTTGAAAGTTTGACCTACTTTTTCCTGATTCAAATCCCATGAAATTTGAGATTGTAATTCCATGATTTCGTTAGCACGATCTTGTTTTACATTGTCGGGAACATCATCTTCAAGCAAATAAGCATGTGTGTTTTCTTCATGAGAATAAGCAAAACAGCCCATTCTGTCAAATTTCATTTCCTGAACAAAATCTTTCAAGATATTAAAATCTTCTTGAGTTTCTCCTGGATAACCAACGATAAGTGTTGTGCGAATTGCCATTCCCGGAACTGCAGCTCTAAAGTCTTTCAACAATTGAGTCGTTTTTTCTTGAGTGGTTCCACGTCGCATTGATTTCAAAATAGAATCAGATATATGTTGCAACGGAATATCAATATAATTACAAATCTTAGGTTCGCGTTTCATGATTTCGAGAACATCCATCGGGAAACCGGTAGGGAAAGCATAATGCAAACGAATCCATTCAATTCCTTCTACTTTTACTAATGCTTCAAGCAATTCACCAAGCGCTCTTTTTTTGTAAAGATCAAGGCCGTAATAAGTTAAATCCTGTGCAATCAAAATCAATTCTTTTACACCATTTTTAGCCAATCCTTCCGATTCTTTCACTAATTTTTCTATAGTTTGAGAAATGTTTTTTCCACGCATCAAAGGAATAGCGCAAAAACTGCAAGGTCTGTCGCAACCTTCAGAAATCTTTAAATAGGCATAATTTTTAGGAGTTGTTGTTAAGCGTTCTCCCAGCAATTCATGTTTATAATCTGCACCTAATGCTTTCAATAATTGAGGCAATTCTGTTGTTCCAAAAAACTGATCTACATTTGGAATTTCTTTCTCTAAATCAGGTCTGTAACGTTCAGATAAACATCCGGTTACAAAAACTTTATCCACTAAACCTCTTTCTTTTTTATCTGCATATTCCAAAATCATGTTTACCGATTCTGCCTTGGCGTTATCAATAAAACCACAAGTATTGATGACAATAATGTTTCCTTCCTCTGCTTCAGGCGCTTCGTGAGTCACCTCTTTTCCGCTCGCACGAAGTTGACCCATTAACACTTCGCTATCATACACATTTTTTGAACACCCAAGAGTGATTACATTAATTTTGTTCTTTTTTAAAGACTTCGTTCTCATAGTATTATAATCCCGATAATTTGGGAAGTTTGCAAAATTACGATTTTTATTTCAACTGAACTTGTTTCAGTTTCTAAAATATGTCTGTTTTTACCTTCTTTAAAACAGATTAGGAGCACCACTTTTTGTTTGTTCAGGACCATTTGTCCCGCTATACGCTATATCCACGCAAAAAAATGCGTGGGATGCCGCTGCTATCGGGGCTAGGTTACACTTTTTTATTTTTTCATGACTTATCCAAAGAAAAAAGCCATTTCAATTCCAGAAATGGCTTTCAATTTTAAACGGGGACAATTTTCAAAATATAATTTTATAATTCAAACAATACAGTAAGTGATACCGTATTATTTTTTGTGTTTAAGTTAGCGCTATCAGTTAAACCTTGACTGAAAAATCTTTGTTGAGAATCTCTTTCGGCATAGGAATAAGCCAAATCTACTTTGGTAGCACCAAAATTGTAACCCAATCCACCGGAATATCCAGTCAAATCACCAACAGTTACAGCATTTTTATACGGACTTTGTTCGTAACGATATCCAGCTCTTAAACTCCAAGCCTGAATTTTATATTCTGCTCCAATTCGTAGTTCACCTGTAGTATCCAAAAGTGCGTTGATGTCACTGTTTAATCCATTGAAATAAGAATCGTTTTCGGGTTTAAATTTAGTATTACTGTAATCTTTCAACGCATAATCAACACTTATTAATCCGGTTTTACCAAAAACATACGCCAAACTTCCTGTTAATTTGCTTGGTGTTTGCAATTTGTAAGGTGCATAATAGTTAGTAACTCTGGGGTCAACATCATCCGGAAGTAATTCTTCAATAGTATTGGCGCTTACTGCAACTAATCTTTGTGATAATTCATCACTCAGTTTATACCAAGTCGAAGATTCGTAAGCTAATCCCGCTCGTAATTCAGGAGTAACTTTTGCAATAGCACCTAATTGAAAAGAAAATCCAGTTCCATAAGTGTACAAATCATTATCAAAACGCAATCTGCTAACTGTATAATCTGCTGTTAACGGTGCTCCATTGTCTTCATAAAAGCTGGAGGATTGCTTGTAATCTGTAAAATGAGAGTTTAAATTAATTCCAATATACAATTTGTCTTTGTAAGAAGTAGCAGCATTAAACGACAGTTTGCCGTTGTATCCATTAGAAATTACGGAGTTTTCTTGGTAATAATTTCCTCCCGCAGGAACATTAGATGAAAATTGTGAATTTGCGGTATTATCATCCGGGCTTATGATAAAGCTTTGGTAACCAAGCATGGCTTGTTGAGCAGTAAAACCGTTTAGTCTTGGATATTGATTATTGGGTAGGTTGTTTCCTAAATAAGAATATAAATCAGAGATAGTTTCTCCAGAAACGGTATTCACAAATTCTTGAGGAACGGGCGCTCCGTTATTTCCATTGTTTGCATAATATAGAAAATAGCCGTCAATAGAATTATTCGGATTGGTTCCGGCAGCAAATGTTGAGTTGTTTAAATTATTTATATTGTCATAATTTACAGCAACGGAAAACTTTTTCCAATTGCTATTTGAATTTTGATTTTTAAAAACAAAAACACCACCTGCTTGATTTAAATCAAAGGAATTGTCTTTTTCGGTTGTTGGAGTACCAAAATAAGTGGCGTTGTTTTTTGTGTCATAATTGCTAACGGTTACTGTGATTTGATTATTAGAAAAAACAGCAGAACCAGCCGGATTTACATTAATAGATGATAAATCCCCGCCAAGTGCACCAAAAGCTCCGCTCATAGCTTTAAAACGAGCAGTTCCATTCAAATTATCCTGCGCATAACGCATAGCATCTTGAATCTCTTGTGATTGTGAAACGCTAAAGGTAAGTCCTGTAAATAGTAGGAATAGGTATTTTTTCATTTTGCTAAGTTTTGTGTGTTTGTAAATCTAAATAATCTTAGGTTGTTATCCTCTGCTTCTTCCGCCACCTCCGCCAGAAGATCTTCCGCTGCTACTGTTTCCGCTAGAACGGCTTGGGCTATAGCTGTTGTTTGAATTATTAGATCTTGATGGTGTATAGCTTTCGCTTCGTGTAGTATTTGTGCTTGTATTTACTCTTGTTCGTACAGGATTAGTAGAGCTATTTCGGGTTTGTGATTGTGTACCTCTGGTAAATGTAGGTGCTGTTCTGTTTAGCGTAGTACTTGAGTTTCTTCTGAAATTAGTACTGTTATTATCTCGGCTGACAGTATTGATTTGATTTTGTGAATAATTTCTGCTGGAATAGTTTCTGTTACTATTTGCTCTGTTAGGATAGGAAGAACCTCTTCTGCCTGGATTATAGGTGTAATAATTGTTTGTGTAGCCATAACTTGGATATCCCCATCCGTAATAAGGATAACTCCATCCGTAACTTGGATATCCCCAACCATAATATGGGTAACCCCAAGCTCCGTACCAATTGTTAAATCCAAAACCAAATCCCCAGTTCGAACCATACCAGTTTGAGCCATACCAGTTATTCCAACCGGTATCGTAAACGGTAATATTTACGTCTTGAGGGTTGCTTCCCCAGCCTGAATATCCTGAATTTGCTACTTGAATAGAATCGTTTACGGTGTCGTAATTACCATAAGAATCAACATCGGTAAATATTTCTGTAGGTTGATTGTTGTTTTGAAGTGAGTTGAAATATTCTTTGTATGGGGTGTTCGGATTAGTTTCAACTACTCTTTCGGTAGTTCTTACAATAGTTCTGGTGTCGGTGTTGCCATATATTCCGTCACTATCATAATAAGAACTGTTTTGATATGATCCGCAAGAAGAAAGTAGAATGCTTAAAAATCCAATAAAGGAATAAAGGGATGTCTTTTTTGGGGAAATAGTATTAGTTTTCATATCTATGGGATTTTTTATTGTTGCACATTACAAAAATAGTTAGTTTTGCGGAACTATTTTAGTTAAAAAAAATAAAACAAAATTTGTGCCAAACTATTCAATATGAGTAAGAACCTTACTACAAGATCAGAAGATTATTCAAAATGGTATAATGAGCTGGTTGTAAAAGCTGATTTAGCCGAAAATTCAGGAGTTAGAGGCTGTATGGTTATTAAGCCGTACGGATATGCAATATGGGAAAAAATGCAAGCAGAGTTGGATCGCATGTTCAAAGAAACAGGTCATCAAAATGCTTATTTTCCTTTGTTTGTTCCTAAAAGCATGTTTGAGGCTGAAGAGAAAAATGCCGAAGGATTTGCAAAAGAATGCGCCATTGTAACTCATTATAGATTAAAAAACGATCCAGACAAGCCAGGTAAGTTAATGGTTGATCCAAATGCAAAATTAGAGGAAGAATTGATTGTTCGTCCTACCAGTGAAGCGATTATTTGGTCAACTTATAAAGGTTGGGTTCAGTCGTACAGAGATTTGCCATTGTTGATTAATCAATGGGCAAATGTAGTGCGTTGGGAAATGAGAACCAGATTGTTTTTACGTACTGCAGAATTTTTGTGGCAAGAAGGGCATACTGCACATGCTACACGAAAAGAAGCTATTGAGGAGTCAGAGAAAATGATGAATGTATATGCTGATTTTGCTCAAAATTTCATGGCAATACCGGTTATTAAAGGATTGAAAACAGAAACAGAACGTTTTGCAGGAGCAGAAGAAACATACTGTATCGAAGCCTTAATGCAAGACGGTAAAGCTTTACAGGCAGGAACATCTCACTTTTTAGGTCAGAATTTTGCAAAAGCTTTTGATGTGAAATTTGCTAATGCCGAAGGAAAACAAGAGCATGTTTGGGGAACTTCGTGGGGCGTTTCTACGCGATTAATGGGGGCGTTGGTTATGACACATTCGGATGATAAAGGATTAGTTTTGCCTCCTAATTTAGCGCCAATTCAAGTGGTTATTGTTCCAATTCACAAGACAGATGAGCAGTTACAGGAAATTTCAAATGAAGTGAATGTCTTAACTGCGGCTTTACGAAAATTGAATATCTCTGTTAAATATGATGATAGAACGACTCAAAAACCAGGGTTTAAATTTGCAGAATGGGAATTAAAAGGAGTTCCAGTCCGAATTGCAGTTGGACCAAAAGATTTAGAGAACGGTACTTTTGAAGTGGCAAGAAGAGATACTTTGACAAAAGAAATTATTTCAAAAGATGCAATTGTAACTTATGTAAATGATTTATTAGCTCAAATTCAGTCTGAATTGTTTGAAAAAGCATTAAATTACAGAGAAACGCATATTACTGAAGTAAATAGTTTTGAGGAATTTAAAACAGTTCTTGAGACTAAAGGAGGTTTTGTATCAGCACATTGGGACGGAACTGCCGCAACAGAAGAGAAGATTAAAGACTTGACTAAAGCGACCATCAGGTGTATTCCTTTAGATAGGGTAGAAGAAGCGGGAAGCTGTGTTTTTACAGGGGAAAGCTCAGTAGGTAGAGTGTTATTTGCGAAGGCGTATTAATTTTTTTTATTTTTTTTAATACCAGCTATTGTACGTTTCAAAAATAGTTGTATTTTTGCATCCGCATTAGAGAAGCAGGGCCCGTTCGTCTATCGGTTAGGACGCATGGTTTTCATCCATGTAAGAGCGGTTCGATTCCGCTACGGGCTACTATTTTTTTTGCATGTTAAAGTTTTCCTGAACTTAGAAGGAAAAATGGCCCGTTCGTCTATCGGTTAGGACGCATGGTTTTCATCCATGTAAGAGCGGTTCGATTCCGCTACGGGCTACAATTTCAATTTAGATTGATAAAAAACTTAGGAGGATATGGTCCGTTCGTCTAGGGGTTAGGACGCCAAGATTTCG
>ERZ1034361.299-NODE-299-length-35492-cov-5.183792_pt1 | contig 35492 bp, 29 predicted proteins | sample MGYA00520617_ERZ1034361 | MGnify/ENA primary metagenome ERZ1034361 (study PRJEB33736, sample SAMEA104284507) | Azolla filiculoides | biome: Urban; feature: Water surface; material: Ditch water | place: Netherlands | collected 2015-10-28 | depth 0-0.1 m ...
TTCCATCCGGAAAACTGGGTGAATACGTACAACCAGTGGCTGAATAACATTCAAGACTGGTGTATTTCTCGTCAGCTGTGGTGGGGCCATCAGATCCCCGCCTGGTACAGCGATAGTGGCAAGGTATACGTCGCACACGACGAAGCCGAAGCACAAGCACAGGCCACCGCAGCCGGCGACACCGGCACCCTGCGTCGCGACGAAGACGTACTCGACACCTGGTATTCCAGCGCCCTCTGGCCGTTCTCAACCCTGGACTGGACACCAGATTGGCCGAATACCCCGAATGCCATGCTGGAACGCTATCTGCCAACCAGCGTACTGGTTACTGGTTTCGACATTATTTTCTTCTGGGTCGCTCGTATGGTGATGATGACCCAGCACCTGACCGGACGGATTCCTTTTAAAGATGTCTACGTACATGGTCTGATCCGCGATGCGAAGGGTCAGAAGATGAGCAAATCAAAAGGCAACGTGCTTGACCCGATCGATCTGATTGACGGCATTACCCTGGATGATCTCGTCAAGAAACGGACCTTTGGCCTGATGAACCCGAAACAGGCCCAGAGCATCGAGAAGGAAACCCGCAAGGAATTCCCAGATGGCATTCCGAGCTTTGGTACTGATGCCCTACGCTTTACATTCACCTCTCTGGCCAGTCCCGGTCGCGACATCAAGTTCGACCTCTCACGCTGTGAGGGCTATCGCAATTTCTGCAACAAGCTGTGGAATGCCACCCGTTTCGTGTTGATGAATACCGAAGAGCAAGATTGCGGTATTCAAGCAACCGATGCCGAACTGAATTTCTCGGCGGCAGACCGTTGGATTGTCAGTCTACTCCAACGTGCTGAAACAGAAATCGCCCAGCAATTTGCTGAATACCGTTTTGACCTTGCCGCACAGGCCCTGTACCACCTGGTTTGGGATGAGTACTGTGACTGGTATCTGGAAATTGCTAAAACCCAGATTCAAACGGGTACGCCAGAAGAACAACGTGCAACACGCCGCACCCTATTGCGTGTTCTCGAAACGATTCTGCGTCTGGCGCATCCGTTTATTCCGTTTATTACGGAAGAACTCTGGCAGACCATAGCGCCTATGGCTGGCCGAAAAACCGGAGACACCATCCTGCTAGCAGCCTACCCAGTGGCGGATAGCACCCGAATTGATAGCGCTGCAGAAGCGCAGGTCGATCGTCTCAAGGGACTGGTTTCGGCTTGTCGCAATCTGCGCGGCGAAATGAACTTGTCGCCCGCAACACGCGTGCCCCTAATCGTTGCAGCGCCAGCCTCAGAACAAGCGGAACTGGCCAGCGGCACTGCTGTACTGAAAGCCTTGGCCAAACTGGCGGATATTCGCTTTGTTGAAACACTACCGGCCGATGCCATGGCGCCAGTCGCCGTACTCGGCAATGTGCAGTTGATGCTGGAGGTCGAAATCGACATCCCTGCTGAAATTACCCGTCTGGAGAAGGAAATCGCCCGTCTGGAAGGTGAAATCCAAAAGGCCGAAGGCAAACTGGGTAATGCGTCGTTTGTTGATCGCGCACCACCCGCCGTTGTCGAGCAGGAACGTCAGCGCGTGGCCGACTTCCGAAACACCTTGGGCATGATCAAACCCCAGCTGGACAAATTGAAAGCGCGCTAAAGACTTAACGCTATTTGAGATAGGCCGGCATCAAACCGCGCAAAGCATTACCCACGCGCAGCCGGCCTTCCCTCGAAGCCGCCTTGATATCGCCAACGGTGAGTAAGGATTCACTAGCCTCGCCACGAGATAAGATCTCAGCGCGTAATACCCCGGGCAATAGACCGCAACGTAAAGGGGGTGTCAGCAACCGGTTGCCTTCCCGCACGAAGAGATTACTGCGACCACCCTCGCAAACCAACCCTTCCTGATTGCAGAACAGCGCATCAAAGGCTTGCTGCGCAATAGCAGTCTCGATAGCCGTATCGTAAACCGTGCGCACTGAGGTCTTGTGACGCAACAAGGGATTCGAGGCATCGAGCCGATGCGCTGCCCAGATTAATGCAACACGATCAGCGAGCGGGGGCAAAGCACCCCAGGTTGAGCGGAATGTGCCGTTGTGTGCCAAATCAATCCGTACACGATAGGCTTTATCTACTCCAGCAGGTCCGGACTTTTGGCGAATTTCGTCATGCACTTGCCAGAGCATTTGCTCAAAGGCATCGAGATCAAAAGCAAATCCTAGCGCCTCGGCTGAGGCCATGAGGCGCTTTCGATGGCCATGCAACCGGGGAAACAACTCGACCAGAGGTAAAGTTGCTTCTAGATCAGCCGACGGCAATTCCAGACGCAGCGTTTCAAACAGCGTAAACCCGGGATCCGGCTTGGTAATAAAGGCACTTTTCAACAGACACTCGGCATACTCTTCCCCAGGATCAGAATCCCAGACAATGCCACTGCCAACGCCTAGAACACCTGTACGGGCACTGCTAGCACCGCTCAATGGCGGGTCCAGTACCAAGGTACGAATTGCCACGTTGGCCTGCATGCGATTTGCCGAAGCCCAGCCAATGCTCCCCGTATACAGACCGCGCGGTGAAGATTCCAGGACGTTGATTTTTTGCATGGCGGCCACTTTAGGCGCCCCAGTTACCGACCCACATGGAAATAGCGCCGCCACAAGCTCACACAAACGTGTTGTTTTCAACGTCGCTGAAATGGTCGATGTCATCTGATGCAGTGTTGCATAGGCTTCGACATTGAAAAGACTCTCAACGACCACACTGCCCTCTTTGGCTACACGCCCCAGATCATTGCGCAGAAGATCCACAATCATCAAATTCTCTGCACGATTTTTTTCCGAAGCCTGCAATTCATTAGCCTGTGCCTGATCCGCTATTGGGTCGACGGCCCTCGAAGCCGTGCCCTTCATCGGGCGGACGCGAATCTGCTCATCTTCCACCGTAAAAAACAGCTCCGGTGAAATCGACAATGCGTGATATTCGGGCATGTCGATATACGCTGCATAGGCGGTGGGCTGCGTTTGAACGAGTCCTAAAAATACGTGCGCAGGGTCACCATAAAGCGTTACATCGAGCGGAAAAGTGAAATTAACCTGGTAGATCTCACCGTCAGAAATAGCCTCCCTAATCTGCATCAATTTCTGTCGGTAGCTTTCCGCATCTAATGCCGGTGAACCGCGCAGACAACCCGCCGGGCCTACCTGCCCACGCGCCAATAGCCAAGCATCTGCTTGCGCCTGTGTTAACCAAGCCGTTTGATTAAATATCCAAACGTAACCCATTGGGGTATTAGGCGCTTCCTGAGTACTGGAACGATTAGGCACCGCAGGCTCGAGTACTGCCCCCAGCTCATAATCCAGCGCAAACACAGCCATCTGCCCATGGGCCCGAGCGTCATCTGCCGCTGTTAACGCTTCGTGCAGGCTTTTCGCGTCAACAATAGTCCAGGTCGCATGCACAGCCGTACAGAGCAAACTTTGCTGTTCTGATTCACTGGCCATACCGTTACGAAACAATATGGCCGGCAACGAGATATCTGGCCCCATTATTTACGCTTCAAATAAAACACCAGCCCGGCATCGGTTTCTCTCATCTCCAACAGCACATGCCCAGTCTGTCGCGCGAACGCCGCAAAATCGTCCTTTGTAGCCGGGTCTGTCGCAAGAATTTCCAGAATTTCGCCGGTACGCATCTCGGCCAGCGCCTTCTTGGTTCTTAAAATCGGCATTGGACATTTCAAACCGGAAACATCGAGCTGACGATCAGAAGCAGCATGGGCGAGTTCATTCATGACTTGCACTTCAAATAGATTGACTAGAATGGCGACCGGTTGGCATTTTTCCGCTCTTCCATCAGCTGCGCCCTTAAGGCGCGTAAACGCGTATCGATCATCGATTGATCTTGGAACTGTTTAGCTTCACGTTGCGCTAGCTCGAGCTGCTCAACCGCAGCCTGTGTCTGTCCATTCAGGGCGTACGCCTCAGCTGTTGCACGACGCGACTGTACCGATTTACCCAAGGCTGCATAAGACTGAGCCTCCAGTAGATATAACTTGGGATCACGGATACCACTCCGCAGACGCGCATCAAGCACCTGTAACGCCGCCTCTTGCTGGCCCTGCAGTTGCAAGACGGCTACCAATCCCAAAGCAATCGCCTCATCATTCGGGTAGCGCTTATAGGCTTCACGATAAATCGCCGTTGCAGCACCCAGATCCTTTTCAGACATCCTGATCTCTGCAGCCAGTGTTTCAAACATGGGGTTTGCTGGCGCAAGCTTTCTAGCCTGTACCAATGCCTTTTCAGCGTCCGCGTATCGCCCCTGACGTAATTGCGCACGAGAAACGCCATACCAGACTGCTGACTCATGCGTGAAACGCCGTTCACGTAGTTGTGTTTCAAACTCAGCCAGCGCTTCCTGCGGCGTGGACTCCATCACCCGGAGTTTTGCACGGACCAGATAAAATTCGATCGAATCTCGGACCTGACGATAGGGTGCATTGTGAGCACGCCCCTGCATGTCTGAAATACGTTCTGTAGTCAGTGGGTGGGTGCGCAGATAGACTGGCGCATTATTTTCATAGATTGCTGTTGATTTTTGCAGGCGCTCGAAAAAATCGGCCATCCCCTTCGGATCGTAGCCGGCTTTGGTCAAAGTGGTAAAACCAACGCGATCAGCTTCGCGTTCAAAATCACGGGAGTAGCCTAATTGGGACTGAATATTGGCCGCTTCAATAGCCTGCCCAGCACCCTGAACAACCTGTCCGGTATTGCCGCCAGCGCGCGCCGCCAGCAACAGGAGTGCGAGACTGGCTAGAGAGGAAATTGACTGGTTTTTTGCCGCCATAATGCCGCGGGCCAAATGCTGCTGAATCACGTGAGACACTTCGTGCGCCAAAACGCCGGCAAATTCAGACTCGGTACGTGCGGCTAACAGGAGACCTGTATTCACTCCGACGTAGCCCCCAAAGGTGGCAAAGGCATTGATCTGCCGATCACGCAAAACAAAGAAGGTAAAACGGCCATTAGGATCGGCACTGGCGGATACCAGCCGGCGGCCTACCCGATTTACGTAGCCGGCAATTTCCGGGTCATCAATGTAGGTAGGTTCGCGCAGACGGATTTCGTTGTAGAACTCGGCGCCCAGCTTTCGTTGCAGTTGGGGCGGCAACACCTCGTGCGCAGCGTCCCCTAGCTCCGGCAGTTCGCTAGACGCAGCAAAGCCCTGAACCGAGGCGCTGGCCACGGCAAGTGCCAGCACGAATGAAAGCGATTTCCTGATTTGGTGCATACCGCATGATACCCAACAAAGAAAAAGCCCGCCTTGCGGCGGGCTTTTCCATGATGGGGCTCTGTCACAAGGACATTGCCCACATCCGCATTAAGCGCGGCCGATGTTAGCGGCTTGCTTACCCTTCGGGCCGTCGACCACGTCGAAGGAGACGCGTTCGCCTTCCTTCAGGGTCTTAAAACCATTCATGGTGATTGCGGAGAAATGGGCGAACAGATCCTCACCGCCGCCATCCGGCGTGATGAAACCAAAACCCTTTGCGTCATTGAACCACTTGACGGTACCTAGTGCCATGTTACTACTTCCTTCCGGTCGTACTGACCTCTTTAAACTATTTCAGAACGTAGCACACTCAGTGCGCCCACACTCCTCCCTGTACCGGAATTCCGGTATTTGGCTTTTGTACGCGATGTTTTTCACATCGTCAACCTATTTTTACATTTTTTTATGCTGCAGCGCACGCATCAGGCGACACATTCTCGGTTGATTTATCTCAAACCCATTGAAGAATTGTCATTCACCCCTTAAATTGTGCCCATGGCATCTCAACGCAAAACACAGGAAGGCACCGCGCTACTCGAAAGAGAAACGCTAGAACTTCGCGCGCCGCCGTTGTATCAGGTGCTTCTGCTCAATGATGATTTCACCCCTATGGATTTCGTCATCCTCGTGCTTCAATCAATTTTCCGTATGGACGAAGATCGTGCCATGCGTATCATGCTTGAAGTACACAATGAAGGACGTGGCATCTGCGGTATTTACACCCGAGACATTGCTGCCAGCAAAGTCGAACAGGTCGTTAATCTGGCCAGGGAACACCAACACCCTCTGGCCTGCGTAATGGAGGAAGCCCCATGATTGCCCAGGAACTTGAAGTTAGTCTGCACACGGCGTTTGTAGAAGCCAGACAGAAGCGACATGAGTTCATCACGGTCGAACATCTCTTGCTCGCCCTGATCGACAACCCATCGGCATCCGAGGCTCTGCGCGCCTGCGGCGCACAACTAGAAGCACTGCGGCACGAACTTACCCGCTTTACCGAAGACCACACACCGGTCGTTACAGAGGATGCCGAGGCAGAAACCCAACCGACTCTTGGATTCCAGCGCGTCATCCAGCGGGCCATCCTGCACGTACAGTCTTCCGGCAAAAAAGAGGTTACCGGTGCCAATGTGCTGGTCGCTATTTTTGGCGAAAAGGATTCTCACGCGGTCTATTACCTGCAAAAACAGAATATTTCACGCCTCGACCTCGTCAATTTCATTTCTCATGGCATTTCAAAAGTGCCCAGAGAAAGTGCAAAACCTCAAGGCGAAGATGGCGATGCTGAAACCGCTGACAAAGCGCAAAACGGCCCATTAGAGCAATACACGGTTAATCTGAACATCCTTGCCCAGGAAGGCAAGATCGATCCGCTGATCGGTCGTGAGCGCGAGCTGGAGCGCGTTGTACAGATTCTCTGTCGGCGCCGGAAAAATAATCCACTGCTGGTTGGTGAAGCTGGTGTTGGCAAAACAGCCATCGCAGAAGGGCTGGCCCGCCGTGTTGTTGATAAGGATGTGCCGGATGTACTGGCGAGCGCCATCGTCTACTCACTTGACATGGGCGCGCTCCTCGCGGGCACCAAATACCGTGGCGACTTTGAGCAACGCCTCAAAGGTGTGCTGAAGGCCCTCAAGAACAATCCGGATGCCATTCTCTTTATCGACGAAATTCATACCTTGATTGGCGCAGGGTCTGCGTCAGGCGGCACGCTAGACGCATCCAACCTACTCAAACCTGCACTGGCCAATGGTCAACTGCGTTGCATCGGCGCCACGACCTTTGTTGAATACCGCGGCATCTTTGAAAAAGATTCTGCCTTGTCGCGCCGCTTCCAGAAGGTCGATGTCAATGAGCCTTCTGTTGCCGAAACCATCGAAATTCTCAAAGGACTTAAATCGCGCTTTGAGACGCATCACAGTATCAAATACACCGCTTCCGCACTGACCACGGCTGCAGAGCTTGCGGCCAGACACATCACCGATCGCCATCTACCCGACAAAGCAATCGACGTCATTGACGAAGCTGGTGCTGCACAGCGCATCCTGCCAAAGAGCAAACAGAAGAAGGTCGTTGGCAAACACGAGATTGAAGAAATCGTCGCGCGCATTGCCCGCATTCCGCCCTCTCATGTCTCTAACGATGACAAGCGCGTACTCAAGAATCTGGATCGCGATCTCAAGGCGGTTGTATTCGGCCAGGACAATGCAATTGACGCGCTCACCCGCGCCATCAAGATGTCTCGCTCCGGCCTGGGCAACCCCGGCAAACCGATTGGCGCCTTCCTGTTCTCAGGCCCTACAGGTGTTGGAAAAACTGAAGTCGCCAAACAACTGGCTTACTGCCTTGGCATCGAACTTTTACGCTTTGACATGTCCGAATACATGGAACGCCACGCAGTATCGCGTCTGATTGGCGCACCACCCGGATACGTGGGGTTCGAACAAGGCGGTTTACTCACAGAAGCTATCAATAAAAAACCTTATTGCGTGCTGCTGCTCGATGAAATCGAAAAGGCACATCAGGACATCTATAACGTGCTGCTTCAGGTGATGGATCACGGCACGCTGACGGATAACAATGGACGCAAAGCTGATTTTCGCAATGTCGTGATTATCCTGACCACCAACGCCGGGCAGGAAACACTCAACAAATCGGTTATGGGCTTTACTGCCAAGAAACAGGTCGGCGATGAACTGGAAGAAATCAAGCGTGTCTTCACACCGGAATTCCGTAACCGGCTTGATGCCACCATTTCATTCAAGCCGCTGGATCTTGAAGTCATTCTGCGGGTGGTCGATAAATTCCTGATGCAGCTTGAAGAACAGTTGCATGAGAAAAAAGTCGAGGTTACTTTCACCGAAGCACTTAAGACTTATCTGGCTGAAAACGGCTTTGACCCGCTGATGGGCGCACGCCCGATGGCACGACTCATTCAGGACACCATCCGCTCTGCACTGGCGGATGAGTTGCTATTCGGCAAATTAGCGCATGGAGGTCATGTGACGGTCGACATTGACCAGAATGACCGTGTACAACTACAGTTCACCGATGCTGAAAATATGGATTCGCCAGATCGCGCTTCCGTTCCCGCATAATTGGCCCACAACTTCTAATCAATAACGAGCTCAGTAATATGACGTCACTCCTCACCACCGATCTACTTGATAACAACGAAGCGCTCATCCAGCAAGAACAGCTGCGCATTGTTGCACCGATGTTTCAGCGATACGGTGGCAAGACCGCGTTTGCCGGTCAGATTGTGACGCTCAAGTTATTTGAGGATAACTCTCTGGTTCGTGCTGTTCTCGGCGAGCCTGGCACCGGCAAAGTACTGGTCATTGATGGCGGTGGCAGCATGCGTTGTGCACTACTCGGTGACCAGCTCGCTGAAATGGCGGTCAAGAACAGCTGGGAAGGTGTGGTCGTGTACGGCTGCATTCGTGACAGCGCGGCCATCAATGGCCTACCGCTAGGCGTACGTGCTCTTAATACACACCCCCTAAAAACGGTGAAGAAAAACATCGGTGAGCGTGACGTCAACGTGACTTTTGGCGGTGCAACGTTGAAGCCAGGTGAATGGCTATACGCCGATGAAGATGGCGTCATTGTTTCAACGACAGCTCTGGCATAAATAGCGCAAGTACAACCGCACTCGCTAAAAACCGGCCATGAAGGCCGGTTTTTTTATGTCGCAACGCACACAAAGCTACAAAACAGCAAAAAATATGCGCCTCAACCTGTTGTATTTAATAGTTTTTATGCAATCTTATGTCTTATATAAGAGTTGTTGCGCACGCAACAAAAAAACTATATAGTGACTCACATGCACCGACGCGCGACCACCGCAAGGAACGACCGCACGCCAGAGCACTCCTCTTGCAAACTCTCCTAAGGAATCAACATGGCAACTCGTGAACAGCAAATCGCCGCCCTGGAAAAAGACTGGGCAGAAAATCCTCGCTGGAAAGGCGTTAAGCGCGGTTACACCGCAGCTGACGTTGTGCGTCTGCGCGGCTCCCTGCAGCCTGAATACACCCTGGCGCAACGCGGTGCCAAGGTTCTGTGGGACAAAGTAAACGGCGGCGCTAAAAAGGGCTACGTCAATGCTTTCGGTGCCATCACCGCTGGTCAAGCCATGCAACAAGCCAAGGCTGGTCTGGAAGCTGTTTACCTGTCGGGCTGGCAAGTAGCCGCTGACGGCAACACTTCGGAAACCATGTATCCGGATCAGTCGCTGTATGCCTATGACTCCGTGCCAACCATGGTTCGTCGTATCAACAACACATTCAAGCGCGCTGATGAAATCCAGTGGTCGCGCGGTGTGAACCCAGGCGACAAAGAATTCATCGACTACTTCCTGCCAATCGTTGCCGATGCAGAAGCCGGTTTTGGTGGCGTACTGAACGCTTTCGAACTGATGAAGAACATGATCGCTTCAGGCGCTGCTGGCGTTCACTTCGAAGACCAACTGGCTGCTGCCAAGAAGTGCGGTCACATGGGTGGTAAGGTTCTGGTGCCAACCCGTGAAGCCATCGAAAAGCTGATCTCGGCACGTTTCGCTGCTGACGTTATGGGTGTTCCTACCCTGATCCTGGCCCGTACCGATGCAGAAGCTGCCAACCTGATCACTTCAGACTACGACGAAAACGACAAGCCATTCCTGACCGGTGAGCGCACCCAGGAAGGTTTCTACCGCGTCAAAAACGGTCTGGAACAATCGATCAGCCGTGGTGTTGCTTACGCACCCTATGCTGACCTGGTCTGGTGTGAAACCGGCGTACCTGATATCGGCTTTGCCCGCGAATTCGCCCAAGCCGTTCTGGCCGCTTGCCCAGGCAAGCTGCTGTCGTACAACTGCTCGCCATCGTTCAACTGGAAGAAGAACCTCAACGATTCGCAAATCGCTGCCTTCCAGGAAGAGCTGTCGGCACTGGGTTACAAGTACCAGTTCATCACACTGGCCGGCATCCACGTCAACTGGTACAACACCTTCAAGTTCGCTAAGGCATACGCTGGCGGCGAAGGCATGAAGCACTACGTTGAAATGGTTCAAGAGCCAGAATTTGCTGCTCGCGAAGAAGGTTACACCTTCGTTTCGCACCAGCAAGAAGTGGGCACTGGCTACTTCGACGAAGTGACTACCGTCATCCAGGGTGGTTCGTCGAGCGTTAAGGCGCTGACTGGTTCGACCGAAGAAGAGCAGTTCCACTAAGAACCGCCATGCTTCAGCAGAGACGGCACCTACGGGTGCCGTTTTTGTTGGTTCGCCGTTTGTCTCCGCGCCAGAACTCCGGCTACACTGCTCGGGTCTTACCCCCCAATAGTTAACCCATAATTCAAGGACTCCATCATGACCCAGACAGTCACTCTCGGCGGCAACCCGATTCAAATCGGTGGGACGCTACCCGCAAACGGTACAACGGCACCCGCCTTCAAACTCGTTGCAAAAGACCTGAGCGACACGACGCTGGAAAGCTTTGCTGGCAAACGCAAGGTACTCAACATTTTCCCAAGCGTTGATACGCCAACTTGCGCAACCTCCGTACGCAAATTCAATGCACAAGCAGCACAACTCAATAATACGGTGGTGCTTTGCATCTCAGCCGATTTGCCTTTTGCCCAAAGTCGCTTCTGTGGCGCCGAAGGACTGGATAACGTACAGACGCTATCCACCATGCGTGGTCGTGAATTCATGCAAAACTTCGGTGTTGCAATTGAATCCGGCCCTATCGCTGGCCTAACTGCCCGTGCAGTGCTCGTACTGGATGAAAATAACCACGTACTTCACAGCGAGCTGGTTAGCGAAATCAAGAACGAACCGAACTACGACGCTGTTTTGGCGGTGCTGGCTTAACGCTTGGCACTTTAGCTGACCAATAGTCTTTCTGAGCGTACGCGTCTTTCAAAAGATCGATGAAGGCGCGTACTTTCAGAGGCAAATGACGGCGTTCGGGAAACACCGCATAAATACCCACAGGTGGCGCTGCCCAATCATCAAGCACGCTCACTAGGCGACCTGCCTGCAAATCCTCTCCAACTTCCCACATAGAGCGCCAGGCCAACCCGGCACCGGCCCTGGCCCACTCGGCAAGCACCACACCATCATTACATTCCATGGAACCTTTAACCCGGATACTGCGCGTCTTGGTTCCTGTTGCGCCGGATCGGAATGTCCAACCACGCTGCGGCCCCAATGCAAGGCAATCATGTGAAGCAAGATCCTCCGGTGTTTGGGGTGTACCACGCTGTTCGAGATAAGCCGGTGAGGCCACCACAACACGTTGCATTTCTCCCAAATGCACCGAAACCAGATTCGAATCTGCCAGCGCACCCAGTCGTATCGCGCAATCAAAACCCTCATTCACCAGATCCACCAGTCGATCGGACAAATCCAGGGTAATGCTCACATCCTGATGTCGCTCTAGAAAGACCGGCACATGCGGTGCCACATGGCGACGCCCAAAACCAGCGGGTGCCGTCATGCGCAAGTGGCCACTCACTTGCACACTGCCACGTGCAGCAGACGCTTCCGCCCCCGCCAGATCGTTCAAAATCCGAACGCAATCTTCTAGATAGTTCTGTCCTGCTTCAGTAAACGATATGCGTCGCGTGGTTCGATGCACCAGTTGTGACCCCAAACGCTCTTCCAGTGCATCAAGACGCCGCGCCATGATGGCCGGGGTTACGCCTTCAACGCGCGCCGCCGCTGACAACGAACCATGCGTCGCCACTAAAACCAGGGCTTGCATTTCCTTGAATGGATTCATTGGATCACTCGCTTATTTAATACTTTAAGTACAAGAAGACACGATATTTTTGCATCTTTTAATTCTAATTGCACTGCAATAGAATGCAAAGAATCCAAAAATTATTGGCCATTTACAGAACTTATTTAGCGGAGTGTCATCATGAGTCTCAAACTGCCTGCCGGCGTTCAAATCAACGCCCCGATCAATGCGCGTTACGAAGAAATTCTGACGCCAGAAGCGCTGGAATTTGTCGCCAAGCTGCATCGTGCCTTTGAGCCGCGCCGCCAGGCACTATTGAAGGCGCGCATTGAGCGCCAGGCCCGTATCGATGCAGGTGAAATGCCTGATTTCCTACCGGAAACCAAGCACATCCGTGAAGGCGACTGGAAGGTGGCACCGCTGCCTAAGGCACTAGAGCGCCGTCGTACCGAGATTACCGGCCCGGTTGAAGCCAAGATGATCATCAACGCCTATAACTCGGGCGCTGATTCGTACATGACCGACTTTGAAGATTCCAACAGCCCGAACTGGGAAAACCAGATCCAGGGCCAGGTGAATCTTTCTGATGCCATCCGCCGCAAACTCTCGTTCAAGAATGAAGCCGGTAAAGAATACAAACTGAATGACACCATCGCTACGCTACAGATTCGTCCACGTGGCTGGCATCTGGATGAAAAACACGTACTGATTGATGGTCAGCGCGTTTCGGGCGGTATCTTCGACTTCGGTCTGGTGTTCTTCCACAACGCCAAGGAGCAGATCGCCCGCGGTGCCGGCCCTTTCTACTACCTGCCAAAGATGGAAAGCCATCTGGAAGCCCGTCTGTGGAATGACATCTTCGTGATGGCACAAAACGAAATCGGCCTGCCACAAGGCACGATCAAAGCCACTGTACTGGTTGAAACCATTCTGGCCACCTTTGAAATGGAAGAAATCCTGTATGAGCTGCGCGAGCACTCGGCAGGCCTGAACGCTGGTCGTTGGGATTACATCTTCAGCTGCATCAAGAAATTCAAGAAGAACAAGGATTTCTGTCTGGCGCAGCGTGGCGCCATCACCATGGAAGTGCCATTCATGCGTTCGTACGCACTGGCTCTGGTTAAGGCTTGTCACAAGCGTGGCGCCCCTGCGATGGGCGGCATGTCGGCACTGATCCCGATCAAGAATGATCCGGTTGCTAACGAAAAGGCATTGGCCGGTATCCGTCACGATAAGACCCGTGATGCTAACGATGGTTTTGATGGCGGCTGGGTTGCTCACCCTGGTCTGGTTTCTATTGCTGCCGAAGAATTCCAGAAGGTGCTGGGCGATCGTCCGAACCAGTGGGAAAAACAACGCACTGAAGAATTCGGCGCTAAAGATTGGCTGAATTTCCAACCGGAACAACCCATCACCGAAGCTGGTCTGCGCAACAACATCAACGTGGGTATCCACTACCTGGGTAGCTGGCTGGCTGGCAATGGCTGTGTGCCGATCCACAACCTGATGGAAGATGCTGCCACGGCAGAAATCTCCCGCTCGCAGGTATGGCAATGGGTGGTCTCACCAAAGGGTGTTCTGGATGATGGCCGCAAGGTTACCGTCGAGATGGTACGTGGCATGATTGGTGAAGAGCTGGTCAAGGTTAAAGCCACCGTTACCGCCCAGGGTGAAGATACTGCGACGTATGACCAAGCCGCGGTTATTTTCGACAAAATGTCACTAACCCCGGAATACCCTGAGTTCCTGACTTTGCCGTTGTATGAAGCCATGGCCTAACCCGCCTCGCTGCTAACCAAGACGGCACCTGCGGGTGCCGTCTGTCTTTGTGGAGACTCGCTTATGCTCGCTGCACTTACCTGGCTACTGCTTTACCAACTTACCGGAGAGATTCTGGTTCATGTACTTGATATACCAGTACCGGGCCCGGTCATTGGCATGGCATTGCTGTTTCTCACCCTTGTGATACGAGGCTATGGCGAACGCCCTATTCCCAGAGCCTTACAACAGACGGCCAACACACTACTACAACACCTATCCCTGCTGTTTGTACCTGCGGGTACCGGCGGGATGCTTTATCTACAATTGATCATGGATGAATGGCTACCGATTAGTGTTGCACTCATCATCAGCACCATCGGCGGCATGACTATCACGGCACTAATTCTGCGAGCTCTCACCCGAAAAAATGCAGAGGCTCAAAATGCCTGAACGCATCACACAAACCTGGGTCTATCTATCCGCAACACCGCTCTTCTGGTTAACAATGACTTTGCTGGCCTACCAAATTGCCCACTGGATTTACCGCCGTTGTGGTGCGCACCCCATCGCCAATCCGGTGCTGATCGCCGTTGTCTTACTGCTTGCCTTACTCACGTTAACCGGCACGCCCTACGATACTTATTTCAGTGGCGCACAATTCGTACATTTTCTGCTGGGCCCTGCAACGGTTGCACTGGCCATTCCGCTCTATGGGCAGTTTCAACGATTGGTCGGTCTGGCGGGTCCATTACTCATCGCCTTAGTAGGCGGTTCGATGACTGCCATGCTGAGCGCTGTGTTTGTCGGCCACTGGGCGGGAGGCAGCTTACCCACGCTGCTCTCACTGGCCCCAAAATCCGTCACCACACCTATTGCGATGGGTATCGCTGAACGCATCGGCGGGCACCCTTCTCTGGCTGCAGTAATGGTTATCGCCACCGGCATCCTTGGCGCTATCACTGCCCAAACGCTCTTTCGCTGGCTCAAAGTGAAAGATGAGGCCGTAGGTGGCTTTGCTTTAGGCGTAGCAGCCCATGGCATCGGTACTGCGCGCGCCTTTCAGGTCAGCGAAACGATGGGAGCCTTCGCGGCCTTGGGCATGGGATTGAATGGCTTACTCACAGCTCTCGCACTGCCTACGCTAATTCAGTGGCTCAAGCCGCTGCTGCAATAACCCACCACCTACGCCATCAGGCCAGCACTAACTCGCAGGGAGTCTCCCAGTTCAGCGCGGCAGTCTGCCAACGTTGCGCCCAGGCACTTGGGCCAAATAATCGCACCTGCTCAACCCCCGGCTCATTAACCAGCTGCAACGCGACAGGATCGCGGACATAAACTACATTAAACAATCCATCCGGCAACCCACATTGTCCACACAATTCGGTCAGCGCTAACGCACAAGAGGGTGCATCCGCATCGGGCACCAGCGTAACGGCACCCCCACTAAGCACTACCGGCAGCACCAGTTTGATCGCTGCCGAAAGCGGCATCCCTGGACCTGCTAACGCCAGCACAGACTCGTTAATTCCACGCGCTGAATGCGGCCCCGCCAAAAGCTCCCGGACGATGGCAATCGAGTTCGCCACATCGGCTTTGCCTGACTCCAGATGCGTCTGACATTCCACTGCACTGAGCCCAGCAAAATGTTCTTCCAGCTCTTCAAGTGCCTCTAGCAAAGATGTCAGAAATGCCGCAACCGATGGCGACGCTAATCGCTGTGACTGATTCGCACAAACGATAGCACTCGCTGCCAGCGCCTGATCCACCATAGGCACCCGACGAATTAAACGCTGCGTGGCCGATTCGCGAATCTCGTTAAATTCCTGCGGCATCGCCAACACTGGGCGTCCATTAATCCACAACGGAATCGCCGGCGCTTCACGCGGCGGCAAAGTGCAACATCCTGTCATTTGTGATCCCTGCATCAAGACCTGTTTTCACATAGTAAAATACGGTCTAGTCTTTGAAATGTATCTGCTCGCATTCTATCTTTTCTACACGCCACCTGTCTGACCAATGACTTCTAGCCTCGAAACAAAGCGCGCCACTAACAATGGGATCCAGGTGTTCGAACGCGCAGACCTGCTGCTTGGCATTCTGGCCAACCAGGCTTCGCCCGTGGGATTAAAGCTTTTGGCCGGCGAAACCGGTCTCAATATTTCCACCGTGCACCGTATTCTTGGTGCGTTAGCTAGCATCGGCCTGGTTGAACATCAGCCCGGCGGCTTTTATAGACTGGGCCTGCGCTGGCTAGAGTATGGCAATCTGGTTCGTGAGCGCCTACAGATCCGTGATGTCGCGCGCCCCTTTATCGAAAAACTGCACGAGCAGATTGGTGAGCCGGTCAATCTGGCGATCCGAGACGGCGACGAAATTATTTACCTGGACCGCGCTGCCGCAAATGCAGCCCGCGTGCGTGTTTTCTATCGCGTCGGTTCTCGCGCCCCGTTACACCTAACGTCATTAGGCAAACTCTTTCTGGCTGAAGAAAATACCGCGCAAGTTGAGGCCTATGCCAAACGTACAGGCCTGCCGGGTAATACCGAATACTCTTTGACTGATCCGTCGGCTTTAACTAAAGCCCTTGCTGAAGTACAGCATGCAGGTGTTGCTTTTGACAATGAAGAAGCCGAGCTCGGCTTACGCTGTGTCGCCGCACCCGTACGCGATGATCAGGGACTATTGGTTGCCGCTGTATCGGTTTCTTCACCGAGCGACCGTTTTGGTGAACACGAAACGATCTGGGTACCTGCTATCAAAGCTTGCGCAGACGAGATATCGCGCGCACTCGGCGCGCGTCTCTAAATCAATTAACTTTGCGCTTCAGCCCACTTCTTGAGGCGATTGGCATCGCCCACACGGGTCATCGAACCTTCTGAATCAAGTAGTACAAAGACCATCGGACGATTGTTCACTTTTGCCTGCATTACCAGACACTTACCCGCTTCGCGAATAAAGCCAGTCTTAGTCACGCCAATATCCCAATCATCAGAACGCACCAGCGGATTCGTGTTGCGATATTCCTGCATACGGCCACGCACATCAAACTTGGCTTCTGAGGTGGTCGATGCTTCGCGAATCTGTGAATACTTCGAAGCGGCAGTGACCATCTTCGCCAAATCGCGCGCCGTAGAAACGTTACCGGAATTCAGACCCGTAGGATCCAGAAAACGGGAGTTCGCCATGCCCAGCTCTTGCGCCTTACGATTCATGGCAGCCACAAAAGCAGGAATACCACCAGGATAGTTGCGACCCAACGCATGCGCAGCGCGATTTTCCGATGACATCAGTGCCAGCAACAGGGCTTCCTGTCGCGTTAACTGCGTACCCACTGCCAGACGTGAGCGGCTTCCCTTTAGGGTGTCCACATCATCATCGGTAATATAAAACTCTTCGTTCATCGGCAGATGGGCATCGAGCATCACCATCGCGGTCATCAGTTTGGTGATTGATGCAATCGGTACGATCTGCGTTGCATTCTTCTGATACACAGCCTCGCCGTTCTGCATATCGAGCAGCAAAGCGGCATGCGAATGTAAGCCAGGCGAACTGCCTACCGGGCCACTCCACTCACCCCAGTTTTTGGGCGGGTTATCGCGCGGCTTTTTACTGGCGAGCAAACGACTCGGCTTCTTGGATGTAGCGCTGACAACTTTATCTCGTGCCGCACCCTGCGCTGCAATCGTTTTAGGGGTTGTTTTCATGGCCTGCGACTTCACAGGCTTGGCCGTATGCTTGTTTTTTGTGGTGGCAGCCTTCGTTTTGCTGCTCTGTTTATTGTCAGACGTTGCCGCGCTCTTACTCGATGTGGTTGCTGCGTATCCAACCGATGCAGAGAGCACCCCACTCGCAACGAGCGCTGCCAATAACTTCAGAGAAAGAGAACGTTTATTCAAAGCCATAGACATGCACCACTCAAGCAAAAAGCCCCACCAATTAAGGCCGGTGGAACCTAGATCATATTCAATGGCTACATTCTAGCGCAAACACCCGGATTTTCCAAAGAAAATCCGGGTGCAAAACCAATCAAATTAACAAGATAGCCGATCTCTCTTAAGCAATTTTTCAGCTTCGTTGCTGCTCGTCCATCAACGCATCAACCACGGCTAGCGCCGTCACATTCACAATACGCCGTACCGTTGCTGTTGGAGTCAGGATATGTGCCGGTTTGCGCGAGCCCAGCAAAATCGGACCGACGGTCAGATTGTCCCCTGCTGCCACCTTAAGCAAATTAAACGCAATGTTAGCGGCATCCAGATTTGGCATCACCAGCAGATTGGCCGGCCCCTTCAAACGACTATTCGGGAAGACTTGCGAACGAATCACTTCATCCAGCGCCGCATCACCATGCATCTCACCTTCTACTTCAAGCGATGGTGCCACTTCGTGCAGACGCGCCAATAGCGCACGCATCTTCTGAGCGGTTGGCGTATCCAGACTGCCGAACGAAGAATGCGAAAGCAACGCCACTTTCGGCGCAATACCGAAACGACGAATTTCTTCAGCTGCCAGCAACGTTGTAGTCACCAGTTCCTCAACCGTCGGGTCATAGTTCACATAGGTATCTGCAATAAAAACAGTACGACCCGGCAACATCAAGAGGTTCATGGCTGACAAGCGATCCACACCTTCGGCATTGCCGATAATGTTTTCAACGTGTGTCAGATGCAACTCATAACGGCCGAACGTGCCACAAACCAGACCATCGGCATACCCCAGCCGAACCATCAATGCGGCATACAGCGTGGCACGGCGACGAATCTCGCGCTTGGCATACTCTGCACCTACGCCCTTACGCTCGGTGAGTCGATGATATTCCTGCCAGAACTCATCGTAATGCGCTTCGAAGAACTCCCCATCGTTGTAAATGATCTCGAAATCAACGCCAGGGCGGATCCTCAAACCGGCAGCTTCAATCTTGCGGGCAATTTCCGCTGGACGGCCGATCAACACCGGTTTAGCAATGGCTTCATCACAGATCACCTGTACCGCACGCAACACGCGCTCTTCTTCACCTTCTGCAAAGACAATGCGTTTAGGCGACAGCTTAGCCTGGGCAAATACCGGCTTCATGATCATGCCTGAGTGGTAAACAAAGTCATTCAGGCTTTGCAGATAGGAGTCCCAGTCACGAATCGGCCGGGTCGCAACGCCTGAATCCATCGCAGCTTTGGCGACTGCCGGTGCAATTTTCACAATCAAACGCGGGTCAAAGGGTTTAGGAATCAGGTATTCGTGACCAAACCCGCTCACTTTCTCTCCGTAGGCTGACGCAACGATATCCGATTGCTCGGCGCGCGCCAGATCTGCAATGGCCTTAACCGCGGCCAGCTTCATTTCTTCCGTAATGGTCGAAGCACCCACATCCAACGCGCCGCGGAAAATAAACGGGAAACACAGCACATTGTTTACCTGATTCGGATAATCCGAACGACCGGTCGCAATGATGGCATCGTCACGTACGGCTTTCACTTCATGCGGCAGAATTTCTGGCGTCGGGTTAGCCAGCGCCAGAATCAAAGGATCCTTGGCCATCTTGGCCACCATCTCCGGCTTCAGTACACCGCCTGCCGAAAGCCCCAAGAACACATCGGCACCTTCAATCACTTCTGCCAACTTACGGGCATCGGTTTTCTTGGCATAGCGTGCCTTGATTTCATCCATGTCTTCGGGACGACCTTCGTACACCACGCCATGAATATCCGTCACCCAGATGTTTTCAACGGGCACACCAAGTTGTACCAACAATCCCAAACACGCCAGTGCCGCGGCGCCCGCACCCGAGGTGACGAGCTTCACCTGCTTCAAATCTTTACCTAAAAGATGCAAACCATTTAATAACGCGGCACCCACCACGATAGCCGTGCCATGCTGGTCATCATGGAAGACCGGAATCTTCATGCGCTCACGCAGCTTCTTTTCGATATAGAAGCACTCCGGCGCCTTAATGTCTTCGAGGTTAATACCGCCGAAAGTAGGTTCCAGGCTCGCGATGATTTCGACCAGCTTATCCGGGTCGTTTTCGCTGACTTCCAGATCAAACACATCGATGTTGGCAAATTTCTTGAATAGAACGCCCTTGCCTTCCATCACTGGCTTGGCCGCCAATGGGCCGATATTTCCTAAACCGAGCACCGCAGTACCATTGGTAATCACACCAACAAGATTTGCTCTCGAGGTGAGCGTAGCAACCTCTTCTGGCTTGGCAACGATCTCCTCACAAGCCGCCGCCACCCCTGGCGAATAGGCCATAGAGAGATCATATTGGTTAGTTAATTGCTTGGTCGGCGTTACCGCAATCTTGCCGGGCTTAGGGAAGCGATGGTAGTAGAGCGCCGATTCGCGGAGCCGTTGTGTGTTGTTTTTTGCAGAATCGCTGCTATCGGCTTGTTTTTTATCGATTTTGTCGCTCACCGCACTATCTCCCCGGAGTTTATTCTTTGGTGAAAGCATACGCCGACTTTCTTAGCTGTGCATGAAGTGCGATAATTACACTCTTATATGAGAGATGCGCCTTTGCGCACCGGACATTCACCACAAAAAGACTGGTCGGCACGCTTCAGCCAACGCAATCCAGCGCAAAGCAAGGACATACAGGAGAAACCATGGTCGCCATCAACGCCCCTGAATACGTTAAGAACACCCGCCTAAAGGCCTGGGTTGAAGAAATTGCTCAACTAACAGAACCGGATCAGGTTGTCTGGTGTGACGGCTCGCAAGAAGAATACGACCGCCTGTGCGCACAAATGGTCGCTTCGGGCACGCTGATCAAGCTGAATGAAGCCAAGCGTCCAAACTCTTACCTCGCGTTCTCCGATCCATCGGACGTTGCCCGCGTTGAAGATCGCACCTACATCTGCTCGGAAAAGCAGATTGATGCCGGTCCAACCAACAACTGGGAAGAGCCCGCCAAGATGCGCGCCACCCTGAACGGTCTATTCAAGGGTTGTATGCATGGCCGCACGATGTATGTGATTCCATTCTCAATGGGTCCGCTTGGTTCGCCGATTGCTCATATCGGCATCGAGATTTCTGATTCGCCTTACGTCGTTACCAACATGCGCACCATGACCCGTATGGGCAAGGCCGTTGTTGAGCTGCTCGGTACCGATGGCGAATTTGTGCCTTGCGTACACACTGTTGGCGCCCCCCTGGCCAAAGGCGAGAAAGATTCTGCCTGGCCATGCAACCCGGACACCAAGTACATCGTTCACTACCCTGAAACCCGTGAAATCTGGTCTTACGGTTCGGGCTACGGCGGCAACGCACTGCTCGGCAAGAAATGTTTTGCCCTGCGTATCGCTTCGAGCATGGCGCGCGACGAAGGCTGGCTGGCCGAGCACATGCTGATTCTTGGCGTTGAATCGCCAGAGGGCGAAAAATCTTACGTTGCAGCTGCATTCCCATCGGCTTGCGGCAAGACAAACTTTGCCATGCTGATTCCGCCACAAAGCTTTAACGGCTGGAAGATCACCACCATTGGTGATGACATTGCCTGGATCAAGCCACGCAAAGACAAGGATGGCGTTACCCGTTTCTACGCCATCAACCCGGAAGCCGGTTTCTTCGGCGTTGCCCCAGGCACCAGCGAAAAGACTAACTTCAATGCGCTGGCCACCCTCAAAGAAAACATCATCTTCACCAACGTTGCACTAACCGACGACGGCGATGTATGGTGGGAAGGCCTGACCAAAGAAGCCCCTGCACATCTGATCGACTGGCAAGGTAAAGACTGGACGCCGGAAATGGCCAAGGAATCGGGTCGCAAGGCTGCTCACCCGAATTCACGTTTCACGGCACCTGCCAACCAGTGTCCGTCGGTGGATAGCGCCTGGGAAGATCCTGCTGGCGTACCAATCTCCGCATTCATCTTCGGTGGCCGTCGTGCAACGACCGTGCCACTCGTTTACGAAGCCTTCAACTGGAACTATGGTGTCTACCTGGCATCGACACTCGGTTCGGAAACGACTGCCGCTGCTTTTGGTGCGCAAGGCGTTGTTCGCCGCGACCCATTTGCCATGCTGCCGTTCTGCGGCTACAACATGGGCGACTACTTCCGTCACTGGTTGAAGATGGGTAAATCTGTCGACAATCCTCCGGGCATCTTCTGCGTCAACTGGTTCCGTGTTGACGAAGATGGCAAATTCATGTGGCCAGGCTTTGGTGACAACATGCGTGTCCTGAAGTGGATCGTTGATCGTGTTAAGGGTCGCGTTAACGCCAAGGAAACTGCTCTGGGCTGGACGCCAAACTACGAAGACATCGACTGGACTGGTCTGGACATGACCCGTGAGGACTTCAACAAGCTCACCAAACTGGACGCAGCAGGTTGGGAGAAGGAACTCGAGTCGCACAAAGAATGGTTCGATAAACTGGCTGACCGTCTGCCACAGGAGCTTGAGTTGATTCGCCAGCTCAGCACACTGTCGATGGCTGAAGCCAACAAACAAGTTGCCTAAGCTTAGGCTGCTCTGAGACAAAGGCCACCTACGGGTGGCTTTTGTTTTAGTCTGCCCCATACCGCCATGCGATCCATTAAAGCATTCCTGACAATCCTGCTATCAGCGGGCGTTGTGGTCATTGCTACCGGCGGACAAACAGCATGGGCACAGACCTCCGGTTCGCTTCCCCGGCTAACACCCGAGGAAATGCTGCCCACAAAATCAGACATTACAACGGCGACCACCCTATTCGGTGATTGGGGCGGCTTACGTCCACTCCTCGATAGCTACGGAGTCAGCTTCACACTCAATCAGACCAGTGACTACCTGGGCAACACCAGCGGCGGCATCAAACAGGGCTTTGTCTACGACGGCCTGCTCGACCTCGAGCTAGACATCGACCTCAACAAATTAATGGGCTGGCGCGGCGGAAAAATTCACCTCACCGGTTACGGTATTCAGGGACAGGATCTCTCCACGCAGAACATCGGCAACCTGATGACTGTCAGCAATGTCGAGTCACAACCCTCCCTGGCAAAAATTGGGGAGTTCTGGCTAGAGCAGCGATTGATGGATAACCAGCTTCGCTTACGCGGTGGTTTACTGGAAGCCGACCGCTATTACATGATGAGCCCCACCGCGACCGTATTCGTTAATTCCACTTTTGGCTTCCCGGATAGCTGGGAAGCCAATATGCCCGGTGGCGGCCCGGGTTTCCCCAACGCGGCGCCAGGGGGTCTTGCCAGCTTTGATTTCAATGACGACTGGAAACTCACCGCTTCCGTCATGAACGGCTCACCAGTGGGGCCCTCAACCTCATCAACCTCCAACGGCACTGATTTTCAAGTGGGTGATGGAGTGCTCTCATGGGCAGAAGCGGCCTACACACCCGAGCTTCGGCTTGGCGATACAACATTGCCCGGCAACTACAAACTGGGCGGATGGTATAACTCTGCGATCGTCGACAACGTCACACAATCCAGCAGCGGCCGCACTTTCGCCAACCCGATCAACACCAGTTACCGTGGCCAATATGCCATTTACGGCCTAGTGGATCAAACGATCTGGCGCGAGGCCGGCACTGAAACCCAAGGGCTCAGCGCATTCACCCGAGTCACATACAACCCGCAAACAGATCGCAATCTGGTGACCTGGTATTTTGATGCGGGGCTTGCCTATGTCGGTCTTTTTGGTGGTCGACCTCAAGATATCCTCGGCTTAGGCTTTGGCTGGGCCAACTTCACACCCTACCTGAATGGGCCCATCTCGGCTCAGAACAGCACAAACGGCACGCAAACGCCGTTAGTCAAACCGGAAAGCCTGATTGAGCTTACCTACCAGGCCCCCATCAACCCCTGGTTGACGCTGCAGCCATTTCTTCAATACGCCGTAAACCCGGGAGGCAGAGCACCAATGCCTAATAACCCTAACCAGACCATCCCGAACGCAACGATTGTCGGCCTGCGCGCCAACGTGGCCTTCTAATCGATCCTTTAATACACCACTTCAATCGTTGGGCAGACACCATCTACTCGAGTCCAATCAAAGCAGGGGCCCGGATCCGTCTTACGTACCGGTGCAATATACGCATGACTCGTAATGGCCTTGATTGGACAGCGTTCAACCAGCGATTTCAATAGCCCCTGCAGCGTTTGATACTGAGCGTCTTCGAAAGGCGTATCGTCATCTCCCTCTAGTTCGATACCAATCGAAAAATCGTTGCAACGCTCTCGACCCTGCCAATTCGACACACCGGCATGCCACGCCCGCAACGCAACGGGAACAAATTGCACCAATTCGCCATCCCGCCGGATAAAAAAGTGCGAGGACACTTTCAAATCAGCAATCTGCGCATAGTAAGGATGTGCCGCAGGATCCAGCTGATTCGTGAACAGTTGTTCCACCCCTAATCCACCATATATTCCGGGAGGCAAGCTGATCGAGTGAATGACAATCAACTCTACTGTTACGGCATTAGGACGAACATCAAAATTCGGGGAAGCAACCACCCGCGCGCCCGGATGCCATTCAGAAAATGATTTTAAGTTCATACGACGATGATAACGAATGACGCGCCAATTTTGTGCTTTCACGTCTTGTGAGTCCCGGAAAGTCAAAGTTTGTATAATTGACGCTCCGCAATAACAACCTGCCCGTTATTACCATCATGCGCAAACTCATTCTAGCCCTCAGCACTCTGGCCGCCTTACTGACGCTTAATGCCTGTCAGACAACCAACAGTACCGGGCAACCGCTCACGCCACAGCAGGTGGTTGAAAAACGGGAAGCGATTCTCAAAATGTCGCGCACGGGTCTAGATGATCTGATTCGCCAGAATCCGAAGGTGGCTGAAGAAATTCGTAAAAGCGCCGGTTATGCCGTCTTCAATGCCACGAACGTTAACATTGTCTTGGTAGTGCTATCCAACGGCGATGGCGCACTATTTCAGCCCGGCAAGAAACCTTTTTTCATGATGGAACGTAAAGCCGGCGAAGGTGCTGGCGCAGGTTTCCAGAAGCAGTATCAGATCATCATCTTCAAGAATGAAGATGCCATCACACAGTTCACTGCCGCCAAGGGCGTTGGGGGTGACGTTAACGCCAACATTTCGGCGGGCTCCGGTGGCATGCAGCGCTCCTTTAATCCGAACGTCAGCACTTACCTGGTTGGCGAATCTGGCTACGACCTGCAGGCCAACTGGGGTGGCTCGCTGTACACGCCAAACGATACTTTAAACAATCCGGATATCCAGGGTGGCTACTAAGCCCCTTTAGACATCATCGCCATCTCCATCGTCAGCCGCCTCGATCAAATCAGGCGGCTGCACCGGGGCGGCGTGGGCATTATAGCTATCACGCAAGACGCAATTACGCACAAAATCGATTGAGCTGCGCAGCGTGTAGTAATCGCTAGCTACTGACTTAGGTACTTTCATACCCAGTGCATCACGCTCCATGGCATCCAGTTGTGCAAGATACGTCATCTTTTGCCCCGGATCATAGGCGCTAACCAACGACTGCTCAAAGAATTTCAAAGCACCGTACATACGGTTGATTTTGCCCCGCACCCGATTCTTGTGATAGTTGGGCATTGAGCGAATAACCGGATACGCTACGGCAAAGAACGGCAGCAAAGTAACAACCAAGCGCCGAATAAATTCGGCCAACCAGAAAGGCAGCACCTCCATCAGCAGTGGCGTTCCTTTCTCATAGAAGATTTCTGCCTCTTTGCTGCGATGTTGGGTGCTATCCATGAATACCGGGAACTGCCCCTCATTAGAGAAAAAGCTTTCCCTCCCATTGATATCTTTAGCTGCCATCAGGAATAGGGTCTGAATCGCCGGATGGAGTCTTTCGTCAATCAAGATCTCCGTAGTGGTTGCGATCAGTTGCGCCGGCTTGTCCGGACGATTTGTAATCAGATTCAGTGCGCCCTCGGGAATCGACACCCTTTCGATTGCCGGAACCATACGCGCATAGGCCTCGGCACGCTCAAATTCTGACAACTGAAAATCCGGAATCTTCAGCAAATTCTGTACATTCGGAGATTCATAGGTATCAACAATACACATGGAATCCAGCTTCCCTGCGCGAATCATCTCAATGGCCTGCACATCGGGATATTGCTTAAACTGAGAGCGATCCCCATCAAAACCATTTAGCTCCAGAAACTTTTCCGTAAGCAGATGCGTCCCACTTTGGGGTGTCCCGATATTAACGCGACTGTCCAGAATCAGATGCTCTCGTTCAAGCATTGAAAGCGGCTTGGAACTTTTATAGAAGCACCATAAAGGCTGATAGTTAATACTGCCCAGCGTCTGAATTCCTTTTGCATGGGGCGCCATGGCTCCGGCCATGACAAAACCCGCCATCACCTTATCCTCTGGATCCTGTAAACGATGTCCGTTTTCCACAGAACCCTCTGTGGGCAAAAGATGCAAGGTAATGCCACGCGAAGCAAAATAGGCGGCGTACTTTTTTCCGAGCATTTCATTCGAACTACCGGCCGGCCCCGTTGCCATCCATACTTGGCGAGGCGGCGCCGGATCTGCAACCCACAGCGCAATCACCAGAATCACGAATAAAACTGTCAGCGCTGGCCACGTTTCCTGTAAAAAGGACTTCAGGTCCTTCCAGCTGTCCATCACCGTCTCGCGGATGGCGATGATCTGGTCCTGCAGATCCTCACGAACAGTGCCCATACAGTTTCCTAAACCCGACTAATTTATGCGTAAACCGAAGACTAACGGATAATCCTACTTTCGCCCAACCTTTAATGCCCAGAATGTCTCCATCCCACGCACCATCTGATACTGCACCACGCAATCCACATACGCGCGTCGCAGTTGCTGCCTGTTTTGGCACGTTTCTGGAATGGTACGACTTCCTCACATTTGCCGCCCTGGCTGTCTGGTTTGGGCCGCTCTTTTTCCCGCCGGAAAACCCGACCGCAGCCCTGCTGGCTAGCCTGGCCACGTTTGGTGCAGGCATGGTGGTTCGACCGATCGGCGCTGCGCTATTTGGCTCACTGGGTGATCGCATCGGGCGGCGCAAAGTCTTCATGATCACGATCCTGCTCATGGGTGGTGCCACCCTTGCTGTGGGTCTTTTGCCCACCTACGCCCAAGCAGGACTCTGGGCACCCGCACTATTACTCACACTGCGACTGCTTCAGGGCTTATCAGCCGGCGGTGAAATTGGTGGCAGTGCCGTTTACCTTACTGAACATGCCCCCGTGCGTAACCGTGGTCTCTATACCAGTGTGCTACAACTCATGGGGCCACTGGGCATTCTCGCGTCTACGCTGCAAATTGCATTCCTGCAGCAAACCCTAAGCAGCGAAGAGTTTCTGGCCTGGGGTTGGCGCGTGCCTTTCTGGGTATCACTACTCCTGCTGATCATTTCACTCAAAGCGCGCATGGCTCTGCATGAAACACCCATTTTCCACGCCCTTCAGGCTCAGGCTGCACTAGCCAAGACCCCCTTGCGCGATTGTTTTCGAGATCGGCAAACGCTCGCTCGTATGGGCATTCTCTTTCTCTGCGTATCCGCTGGCGGCGCCGTGCTGTTTTTTTCCGCACAGGTTTACAGCGGCGTCTTCCTGAAAACAGTTGCTGGTTTTGATGGCGCGCGCAGCAGCATGCTCGTCGCTATTGGTACCGCCACCCTTTTCCCTCTGACTCTATTGGCCGGTTATCTTTCAGACCGCATTGGACGACGCAAAGTCGTTCTGGCTGGGCTTCTCCTGGGCGCACTCTGCATTCAACCTGTTTTTAGCGGCTGGCTTGCCGCGTCTTCACTACATAACAACCTACAGGCCGGCCTGCTCATGATATTGATGACACTACCTCTGGCATTGGTCACCGGTCCGCAGACGGCGTTACTAGCAGAGCTCTTCCCTGCCCGCACCCGTTACAGCGCCGCTGCCCTACCGCACAATCTGTCTGCCGGTTGGGTTGGCGGTTTGCTTCCATTTGTCGTGACCTTAATCAATGACACAACAGGCAGCGCGCTCGCCGGCCTCTGGTACCCAACCTGCCTGCTAACAGTTGCATTCCTGGTCGGATTGAAATATCTGCCCGAGACCCGTGGCGTAGATCTCAGCAAATAGCCCTAACCCCAGCGGCGCACTCTGCCCGTATCGATATGCACAAACTGTTCAGATGGGTAATAGCCAACGCCACCCGCCTCCAGCGAAATGGCAGCATCCCGCAACTCTGCTAAAGGCACACCCGGCAATCTCACATCTATCGCCTTGCCTTCCATGTGCAGACTGCGTTTAGCCACACCGCCACCACGCGAATTTCTCAAGTGACTATTGGTCTCCGGACAGCGGTATCCGGAAATCACTTCAAAAGCCGGCAATGAATTGCCGCCCAGAGCATGGCGAACCTGGTGTAGCAAATCGAAAAGTTGCGGATCCATTTGCCCCACGGTGCCCGAGTAGTGATCACGCAGAAAACGATTCAGCGTTTTTAACGCATCTGGCACGTACTGATCGTTAACGGCATAGGTCAAATCAATCCGCTCCCGCGTATGCGTATGATTGAAAGCCAAAACGCGCTGCTCACCAGCCGCAACCAGGGTAGTCGTGGCGGATTGGACGGACTTCTGTGGATAAGCAGCGTACGCAGCGCCGGCTAGCGGCAGGGCAACACCACCCGCCGTTAACCTAAAGGCCTTGTGGAGAAACTGCCGCCGATCATGTTTAGTGTGTTTCATCTTTTAATTCTAGCCCACTTACAAAGAATTTCCAGAAGAATTAGAGACTTGCGCCTGGAAACGCTGGCTATATTTTTGTAACGCCGCCCTCAGTTGACGATCATGTCCGTAAATATCGTTGTAGAAATAAATAGCGCCGCCACGTTGTTTCACAATTGCCGTGGCATAGGCAATCACCACCATGATCGGCGTTTTGATACGGATCGTCCTGGAGGTACCACTCTCCATGGCTTCACGAATTTTTTCCGGCGTCCATTCCGGCTCGTCCTTCAACACAAACTCGGCGAGATCCACTGGTGCTTCTACCCGAATACATCCATGACTAAAGTCACGGCGGTCGCGCTGAAACAGCCCCACTGACGGCGTGTGGTGCATGTAGATATTGTCATTGTTCGGGAAAATAAACTTGATATCACCCAAGGCATTCTGCGCACCCGGCCGCTGACGAATACGTGACTGACCGTTCTGCAATGCGGCTAGTTGGTCATCATCCAGATGCGTCACCACTTCTCCGGAGCGCGTCACAATCTCAAAGCCCTGACGGTCAAAATACCCCGGATCACGGCGTAGCTTCGGTACCGTTTCAGCGCGGGTAATCGATGGCGGCACATTCCAATAGGGGCTGAACTCAATTGCGCGCATTTGTTCGTTTAACATGGGCGTCTGTGTATTAAGTGATTTACCGACAATCACATTCATCTTAAGCGGAATCTGCACCTGATCACCGTTAATCTCGATCCCCCGCAGTTCAAACTCTGGCAAATTAACGACCAGCAAGCGCTGGTCTACCATCAATGGCGTCCAGCGCAAACGCTCCATAGTGAGTGCGATTTGCTCAACACGTGCTGCCGGTTTCACATTCAATTGCTCGAAGGTCGTCTTTCCGATGACTCCATCTGGGCTCAAGCCATGGCGTTTCTGAAAAAGCTTGACTCCATCCACCAGAGTCCCCTGATAGCGCTCCGGCGCCACAAAACCTGCAGGCAAATCACCTAAAGACACTAAACGTGCTGCGAGCAAACTTACTCCTGCATAAGCGGCACCGGGTTCCAGTTTTTGCGCAGGCAGGGGCGGCAAATTCCCGGACCATGCCGGATTACCCTCTAACCCGCGATAAGTTGCCAGCCAAGGACGCAACGCCTTATACAAAGGAAAGGAAGGCTCCGCCTCTTTAACCGCCAGATTTAAATCGCCAGCCGCCACTGCTTTATTAAGCGTCGCATCAAGATCAAGGTTTCTTGGTGGCACATCAAACCTAGCATATACCGTACGCGGATCAACACGGCCATAATGCAAATCATGCAAATACCGCAGCATGGCGTGGGTAAGGCTGCTATTAAATTCTGATTGTCTGGTTGTAGAAAGCCCCGCCCCCTGATTAGCCGCTGCTATCTCCTTTGAGAGTCCGGCCGCATCATAATCAGAAGGGTTCAAGCCTTCATCGCCTGCTTGCTCGAGAATCTTTACCGCAGCCTTTGCCAGTGTTGTGGGCTTGCCCTGCACAACCCACGCGATTGGTTGTTCTGCAGCGGCCACTGGCAACGCCGCCAAAACACTCAAGGCACATGCAACAAGCAGGATGGTCCGACGCCAAATTGCCATGGAGATTCTCCAAATAGTATTTGGAATCATTGTGCCGTATTTCATGTCATACGGGTATTTTGCTGTCCTGCACAAATAATTCTTGACAGGGTGTTTGGTGGGGCTATAATTCGTTATGTTGCACCGCAGCAAAGACTGCTGGTGTAAAGAATAAGACATACCGAGACCTTTGTTTTTAGCTTGATCCCTTTGATTTATCTTTTAGGAGTTGACCATGACTGCACTGAATAACGAACAAGTTCTGTCGGCTAACAAGGCTGCGATTGATACGCTGCTGTCGGTTGCCAATACTGCCCTAGCTACGGCTGAGAGCCTGGCTGCCCTGAATCTGGGTACTGCCCGCGAAGCCCTGCAAGACGGCGCTAAGAATGTACAAGCTGCTATGGGTGTTAAGACCCCACAAGACGCTGCTGCCCTGAACACGAAGCTGGGTCAACCAGCTGTTGAGAAGGCTGTTGCTTACTCGCGTAGCGTTTACGAAATTTCGACTGGTGCTGCTAACGAGTTCAGCAAGCTGATCCAGGCTCAGTTCGTAGAACTGAACAAGGCTGCTCAGGATCTGGCTGAAAAGACTGCCAAGGCTTCGCCATTTGGTTCTGATGTGGCTCTGGCTGCTGTTAAGCAAGCGGTTAACGCTGCTAACTCGGCTTTTGACAACCTGAACAAGGCTGCTAAGCAAGCTGCTGAATTCACCGAAGCTGGTGTTTCTGCTGCGACTTCGGCTGCTGTTAAGGCTGCTGGTACCAAGGGTAAGAAGTAATCCTTCTGGCTTTGGCCGGGGAGTGACTTAAGGCTTAGGCCTGATTCATTCCCTTAAAACCCCGCCCGGGTCTAGCGACCTGCGCGGGGTTTGTCTTTTATGGCGATAATGTCGCCATGACGATATTCAATTTTGATACACCCATTGATCGATTGGCACTGCCTCATGATGACTCCGTAAAGTGGGGCAAGTATGCAGGGCGCGATGTACTACCGATGTGGGTGGCCGATATGGATTTTGCGGCGCCTCCGGTGGTCCTGGAAGCGCTAAAAGCACGAGTGGATCATGGTGTCTTGGGTTATCCGCATGTGACGCAATCAGTCATTGATGCGGTACTTTTACACCTTGAGCGCGACTTGGGTTGGACCGTTGACCCTGATTGGTTGGTCTGGCTCCCGGGCTTGGTGACAGGGCTAAATGTAGCTTGTCGTGCAGTGGGCGAGGTTGGGAGCGGTGTGCTGACAGCGACACCGGTTTATCCACCATTTACATCGGCTCCCCGCTTAAGTGACCGGTCGCTGCAGACGGTCTCCCTTGTGCAGCAGGGAACAGACTGGGTGCTGGATCTGGATGCAGTGGTTGCTGCCAGTGACGCATCAACCAAGCTATTAATGCTTTGTAACCCACACAATCCCGTTGGAAGAGTCTGGCGGAAGGATGAGCTGCTGGCGCTTGCAGCGCTGGCCGAAAAGCATGACTGGATTATCTGCTCTGATGATATCCATTGTGAGCTGGTGCTAGAACCAGGTGTGCACTACACACCGCTCGCAAGCCTATCGCCTGATATTGCACGCCGGACTATTAGCCTGTTTGCGCCATCGAAAACCTATAATGTTCCTGGTCTGGGGGCGTCTTTTGCAGTGATTCCTGATGCCGCTTTACGCCATCGTTTTGAACGTGTGATGGCCGGCATTGTGCCGCATATCAATGTGTTGGGTTACACCGCTATGGAAGCGGCATTCCGGCATGGCGTGCCCTGGCGCAATGCCCTGATTGATTATCTGCGCGGGAATCGCGATCGTTTGGCTGCTGCAGTTAATGACATGCCTGGCCTGAAGGTGCATTCACCGGAAGCGACCTACCTGGCCTGGGTTGATGCTAGCGGTTTGAACTTGCCCGAGGGCATAAGCGCCGCACAATTCTTTGAGGCGGCCGGTGTGGGGCTATCACCAGGGCAGGACTTCCAGGTTGGAGCGAGTGATTATGTCCGGGTTAATTTTGGCTGTACACGGCAGACTCTGGAAACAGCGATCAGCCGGATGGCCAGTGCCTGTGCCAGGCAGTTTGCTTAGCGCTTCCGGTTGTCGATGAGCAGCTCACGCAGGAAGAGGTGTTTAGCCACCTCGCCCTTGAGCATGGCCTTGATTTCTTCGTCAGATTGTCGACCCTTAAGCTCCAGTCTTTCACCGAGGATCTTGCAGTCGGTGCAGATCGGGGCGTCTAGAGGCTGCTGAACGATCAGTAATGCGTAATGTTCGCGAAGGATATGCAAAGGGGTTTGTGCATCACTACGGTAGCCATGAATATCGGCACCAGGTAGCAGAAAGCGATATTGCTCATAAGCGGCATTGAAGTTGTATGGAACCCAGACAGGCTGACCGGCAACTTCCCACTTAACGGCATCTTTGTAACGACCCATCGGGCCGTCAAACACACTGAGAAAACCTGTAAGCGTCAGATAGGCGGCAAACACAGCGGGCAGCGTCACCCACGGCAGTAAGCGCGGAACGATTAGTGAAAGCATCAGCACACACAGGATGATCACCAGTAGAACGCCCTCTGTACCGGAATAGATGCTTTGGCCGACATCGTGTTGCAGTAGCCAGCCGAGATAGCCAATAGCAGCAATCGCTACTGTGCAAATCAGTGTCGTAGCAAATAGGAGCCACCGGCTTAAACGATGCCACACCAGCGCGATGAGGATGGCCAGGGCAGGCATGGCTTCGAGTAGATACCGACTTGAGCGTTGGCTGGGGAAGCAGAACACAACAAATAGAATAAGTACCCACCACCAGAGATACTTTTCGTCGTTACTCAGGTCGTTATGGCGGAACAGTCGCCAAAGGGCTAGCCCCATTGAACCAAAGACAATGAGTGCCAGTAGACCAGCGTTAATGCCGTAGCCGGGAAGCAGTGTCCAGATACTGCCATCTCCCCAGAACATTTTAGAAAGATAGCTGGGGCCGTGCGGGTCAAACTTGCCGGCATTTTCGCCGATGACAAATTCGTTCCACACCGCTTGTGGATCCGGGTCGAAGGCGAACCATAGTGCAAATATGCCTAGGGAAAGTAGTGCAATCAGAACAAGTTTGTAGAGATCGCGTTTGATAAATTCGCCCAGGTGATAGTGGCGATAGCGCAGATACCAGAACGCTAGGCCAACGCCCACAGGTAATAGCAATGCGAAGGATTTATAGAGCAAGCCGATACCGATAGCGATACCAATGCCCAGCGGCACTTTCCATGATGATTCAAAGCTGCGTTTGCCCCCGATGAGCAAGACAAAGAATGGCATGAACAGCCAGAAGACTTCCCCGGCATTAGTGAGGAAAGGGCGGCCAAATCGATAGGTGCTGAAGAAAGCCAGCCAGACGATGGCTGCAATCAGTCCCGTGGTGATCTGCTTGCCAGAGATCTTCCAGCCCAGTAGGCCCACCAGTAGACCGGTCGCTAGGGTGTAGATCACATTGGGGTACCGTAACTGCCAGAGCGTCCAGTCCTGTCCCCAGTGGGTACTAAGCAGCCCCTGCCAGAACAGCATCGGGGGCTTGGTGTTACGCATATTGTCCAGCGTGGACTGCAGTGGGAGCCAGTGACCACTCTCGGCAGTCAGGCGTGCGATGTGCGCGTAGGGAAACTCATCCCCATTTTTCGGGATTTGTAGGCTATCCAGTCCAAAAAAGTAGGTACCTATGGCCAGAAGGAGAACGGCAACAGCCCAGATAATACTGGCCGACGAGGATGCTTGATGGCGCTGTTCAAGCGGCAGCCGGGTTTGACGCGGGCGGGTTACCGTTGTTTTGCTCTTCATTCGCTCAGTGATGATTGCCGGTTGGCGCGATTCATCTTGAGCCGTCCGAATGTCCAGAAATCATTGGCAACAAAGTTGAACAGGCTAGCGATAACAACCGCAATAAGATTCGCCACCATGTAATGCAGGAAGAGTGCGAATAGATTCGTTAGGCCAAACTGAACAGCAATGCCAACCCAGCAGGCGAGTGCATATTGACCAAACTGAACGACCACTGGAACGGTACGGTGTTGCTTGCGGTCTTGCCAGGTCCATCGACGATTCCAGAAGAAGTTGCTGATGGTGGCAATAAATATGGCTAGCGCCAATGACAGGTTGAGGCGTAGCGTTTGTTGACCAATTTCGGTGAAGAGGTATTCCTGACCTATATACAGTACGGCCAGATTGACCACCACGCCGGACGCACCCACGATGCCAAATTTGATAAAGCGTGGACGAAACAGGGCGCCGATGAGCGGTAACTCCTGCAATGTCTGGATCAGGGCACGCATATCCGGTGTTTAGCGCGATTCAAGCGTAAAGGCTACGGGTTGTGCGGTAGGGGGCAGGCCTAGTAATTCATGTGCCTTGGACAGTACTTGATCAGGCGTAATCTGCTTGAGGCACTGATTGTCGCCATCACAAGGCGACATGCGGTGGTTATACGCCGTGAGGCAGGGCGAGCAGGCCAGTGGCTGATGGAAGAAGTACGCGTTTTTAGCCCAGGATTGATACAGGCGAGGGGTTTCTGGCCCGAAAAGAATAATCGTGGGAATCGGCGTCATGGCAGCAAACTGGCCGGGGCCGCCATCGTTGGTGATGAGCAATGCAGCTCGATGGAACAGGGCGAGTAGATGGCGTACTGAGCGTGTGTAACCCGTCAGGTCGATGCACATCGGGTGCCGGGTATGGTTCAGCACCGCCTGGCCGAAGGCCTTGTCGCCCTTGAGGCCAATAACGCCGACCGCGTAGCCCTGTTGCAGAAAGTGATCTGCCACACGGTAATAGCTTTCCAGCGGCCAGGCACGAATGGGCAGAATACCGCCGCTCGGGTAAATCAGTACCAGAGGTTTCCCGGCAATCGTGGGGAAATCGGATTCCAGCTTGCTGGCTTCTGCCGCGATTTCGCCTTCATTGAATGCAAGGGTCGGCGGGACGATGACTTCATCCGTAGGAACGGTTTTGCCAGCAGGGTAGGCGTTTGAGTCGATCGCATCGACCATGGTCAGGAGCTGGTGGCTTAGGTGGCGGTACGGGTTGTACATCACCGGATTGGTGAGGTAGCCGCCACGGTAAAGGCCTTCCTGCGTATGGGGCTCAAAGCCAACCATTATCGGCGCGCCACTCATATAAGCGATGAGGCTGCTGACCCGGGCAAACAATTCACAGTCGATCACCACATCAAAGCGCAGGGCGCGCATTTTTTGCAGCGCTTCCCACATGTCTGAGGCAAAGTCCTTCAGATTGCTGTCGTTGAGGGTAATGACGTTCTGTTTAGGGACAACGTTCAGCAGATCCAGTACTTCACGATTCTTGGCAAAGAGCATGACGTGTAGCTCAGCGCCGGAATAGCGAGTTTTGATGCGCTGCAACATCGGTTCGGCCAATACCAGGCTACCCATTTCCGAGAGCAGGATGACCAGGA
>ERZ1034361.300-NODE-300-length-35279-cov-8.731010_pt1 | contig 35279 bp, 29 predicted proteins | sample MGYA00520617_ERZ1034361 | MGnify/ENA primary metagenome ERZ1034361 (study PRJEB33736, sample SAMEA104284507) | Azolla filiculoides | biome: Urban; feature: Water surface; material: Ditch water | place: Netherlands | collected 2015-10-28 | depth 0-0.1 m ...
CTGCAGGCCAGGTTGGACTCCGGCACGCCCAGCTTCTTCAGGATGAGGCCCATGGGGCAGAAGTTGGTAATGCCGAACTGCAGCAGGTTGGCTCCGACAAAGGCGGTAAATGCCAACCACCAATGCGAGACAAAAAGCGGGCTGGCGTCAATGCCCAGCGCCAGCGAAATGAGGATAAAGCTGCCGGCAAAAATGTGGATATAGCGGTCTACGGTCATGGTTGGCTCCTGGTTTAGTGGTGATGGTTAGTGGTGGGGGACTGGTTCGGCCTTATGGACGATGCCTGGCGCAACGTCAGCGCGCAGTTCCATACGACGCCGGAATAGCGCGAAATACAGGACCGGTATCACCACCAGCGTGAGCAGGGTGGACACCAGAATGCCAAAAATCAGGGAGATGGCCAGACCGTTGAAGATCGGGTCGTCCAGAATGAAGAACGCACCGATCATGGCCGCCAGGCCGGTCAACACAATCGGCTGGGCCCGTACCACGGCGGACTGCAGCACGGCGGTCTTGAAGTCCATGCCCTGCGAGACCTGCAGTTCAATAAAGTCCACCAGCAGGATGGAGTTGCGCACAATGATGCCCGCCAGCGCAATCATGCCGATCATGCTGGTCGCCGTAAATTGCGAACCCAGCAGCGCGTGGCCCGGCATGACACCAATGATGGTCAGTGGAATCGGCGCCATGATGACCAGTGGCGTCAGATAGCTCTTGAACTGCGCTACCACCAGCAGGTAAATCAGCACCAGTCCGACCGCGTAGGCAGCGCCCATGTCGCGGAAGGTTTCATAGGTGACTTGCGATTCGCCGTCCCACTTCAGGGCGTACTGGCGGTAGGTGTCGGTGGGTTGCTTGATCCAGTATTCGCCATGGTTGGCCTGTGCCATGGCCGCGTTGGACTGCATGGTGGAACGGATGCCGAACAGGCCATAGAGCGGCGAGTCGAGCTTGCCGGCCATGTCGCCGAAAACGTAACTCACGCCGTGCAGATCCTTGGTGTAGAGCGGCTTGTCGATGATGCCGCGCTCAACCTGCACCAGCGCAGACAAGGGAACCAGTTGGCCATTGGCGGCACGCAGTGGCAGCGCCAGAATGGCGTCGAGCCCCACTTGTGACTGCAGCGGCAACTGGATGCGCACCGGCACCGGGTACTTGGAAACTCCGTCGTGCAGGTAAGCGGCGTCAGCGCCGGACAGGGCCGACGAAACCGTTTGTGCAATGGCGGCAACCGGTATGCCCAAGGACTCGGCACGCTGGCGGCGCACCCGCAGGAAGGCGCGGGGGGCGTCTTCACGCAGGCTGCTGTCAACGCCCACGATGTCGGGTGTGGCGGCAAACGAAGCGGCGACTTGCGCGGCCAGTTTCTGGCGTCCGGCTTCATCGGGGCCGTAAATTTCAGCCACCAGCGGTGACATCACCGGCGGTCCGGGAGGCACTTCCACCACCTTCACACGGGCATGGTGGGCAGCGCCGATTTTTTCGAGTGCCGGGCGCAGACGCTGGGCAATCACGTGGCTCTTGTCGCTGCGGTGGTGTTTGTCCACCAGATTCACTTGCAGGTCGCCCTGCTCGGCGTCGGCGCGCAGGTAGTACTGGCGCACCAGCCCGTTAAAGGTGATGGGGGACGCGGTGCCGGCGTAGGCCTGCAGGTTGGTCACTTCGGCCTGGGTCGCCAAAAAGGCGCCCAACTCCTGCAGCGTGGCCGCGGTTTCTTCCAGCGGGGTGCCAGCAGGCATATCGACGATGACTTGAAACTCGCTCTTGTTGTCAAAGGGCAGCATCTTCAACACCACCAGTTCCACGACCGCAAGGCCAACCGACAACAACAGTGCGGCCAGAATGCCGCCCAGCAGCAGCCAGCGCTTACGGGCACTTTCCAGGAAAGGCGACAGGATGGCGTTGAACAGGTGTTGAACCTTGGTGGTTTTCACCTCGGCCTGGTCGTGCTCGGCGTGGGTGCCGTGCTCGCGCATGAACTTCAGGGCCAACCACGGCGTGACCGTAAAGGCGATGGCCAGCGACAGCGCCATGCCCAGGCTGGAATTGATCGGGATGGGGCTCATGTACGGGCCCATCAGGCCCGACACAAAGGCCATGGGCAGCAGCGCGGCAATCACGGTGAGGGTGGCCAGAATCGTCGGGCCTCCGACTTCGTCGACCGCGCGGGGGATGATCTTGATCAGGCGCGCGTCCGGCGTGAGCTGCTGGTGCCGGTGGATGTTTTCCACCACCACAATCGCATCGTCCACCAGAATGCCAATCGAGAAAATGAGCGCAAACAGCGACACGCGGTTGAGCGTGAAGCCCCAGGCCCAGGAGGCAAACAGGGTGGCGGTGAGCGTCAGAATCACAGCGGCGCCCACAATCACAGCTTCGCGCCGGCCCAGGGCAAAGCCCACCAGCAAGATCACCGAACCGGTGGCGAATGCCAGTTTCTGGATCAGTTTGTTGGCCTTCTCCGCAGCGGTCAGGCCGTAATCGCGCGTCACACTGACCTCCACGTCGGCAGGGATGACGGTGTTGCGCAGTGAGTCCATGCGCGTCCGAACGGCGCCGGATACATCGACTGCGTTCTCGCCCGGCTTCTTGGTGACCTGAATCGTCACCGCTGGGTAACTCTGGCCGGTGACGGGGGTATTGGCCTGGCCGTTCTGGCTTGTGGCGGCCTCTGCCGTGCCATACGCGGCACCGGGGGTAAACCAGACGTAGGCCCGGGGCTGCTGGGCGCCATCGGTGATGCTGGCAACGTCGCGCAGGAACACCGGTTTGCCATTGCTAACGCCCACCACGATATCGGCCACATCTTCGGCGGTGCGCAGGAACTCGCCCGCATCCACCGTCAGCATGAGCGAAGTGCTTTGCTCGCCCGAAGGCGGTTGCAGCACTGCGCCAGCGGGCATGCCGTAGTTGGCGGCAGCCACAATTTTTTGCAGGCTCAACACGTCGACACCGCGCGCACGGAGGCGCTCGGCATTCACTGCAATCTGAATGGAACGGCCTGGCCCGCCAATCGTCTGAACCTCGCGCACACCGGGCACCGATTTGAGGTCCGCCTCCACGGCGTGGGCAACGGTTTCCAGATCGACGGCGCCGCTGGCGTCTTTGCTCCACAGGGTCATTGCCGCGACCGGCACATCGTCAATGCCCTTGGGTTTGACGATGGGGGTAAGCGTGCCGAGGTCGCGTGGCAACCAATCCTGGTGCGCATTCAATACGTCATACAGGCGCACCAGCGCTTCGGTGCGGGGTACGCCCACCTTGAATTGCACCGTGAGAATGGCCATGCCGGGGCGGGCCACCGAATACGTGTGTTCAATGCCGGCAATTTGCCCCAGCACCTGTTCGGCCGGTTTGGCCACCATGTTTTGCACGTCGGTGCTGCTGGCCCCGGGGAAGGGAATCAGCACATTGGTCATGGTCACATTGATTTGCGGCTCTTCTTCGCGCGGAGTGATCATCACGGCGAAGAGTCCCAGCAACAAGGCGACCAACGCCAGCAGCGGCGTGAGGGCATTGTTCTGGAAGCTGGCCGCTATGCGACCGGAAATTCCCAGGTTATTCGGATGCGTCATGGCACGCTCACTTGGCCGCTGGCGTTGCGCCAGCTTGTGCTGCGCGAATCGGGTCGGTGGCCACTACGTCACCGGCGCGCAGGCCCGACAGCACTTCCACGCCAGACGGACCGGCATGGGCTCCCAGTCGTACAGCGCGCAGGGCAAAGGTATTGCCAGCCGCCACGTACACCGCCTGGAGTTCGCCGCGGCGCACGATGGCGCTGGCCGGCACGGTCAGGCGTTGGCTGGCGCTAGCGCCATCTACGGCGAAGTTCACCCGAATTTGTTGCCCGGGGAGCAGCGCCGCGGTATCTTTGGCGGGCAAGTCCATGCGCCATTCGGTGGTTTGCGAGACGGGGTCGCTGGAGGGAACTTCCAGACGATTCAGGGGCGTGATGGATTGGGCCGCCGTACCGTTGTCAATCAATACCGAGGTTTGTTTGGCATTGCGAACGGCCTGCGTGCGGGAGGCGGGTACCTGCACCACGGCACGCAGGGGTTGTGGCGCGTACACCACCAGCAAGGGGGCTCCGGGCATTGCCAGGTCGCCGGCTTGGGCAAAGGTTTGAAGCACCCAACCATCCAACGGAGCGGTGACACGGGTATAGCCCTGCGCCAATGCCGATTGTTTGGCGCTGGCCCCTGCCTGCTCGCGCTGGGCTTGGGCTGACTTGAACTGTGCGCCGGCGTTATCCAAGGCTGCCTTGCTGACGAAACCCTGGTTCTGGAGGTCACGGGTGCGATCCATCTGGGCCTTGGCATTGGCCAGTTCGGCATCGGCCTGGCTGATCTGGGCCTGGGCGCGCTGTGCACCTACCTGGGCCTCGCGGTCGTCAATGGTGGCCAGAACCTGACCGGCGCGAACCTTGTCGCCGGCTTTGACTGTGAAACTGACGATCCGCCCGGAAGCCTGGGCTGCCACGGTACTTTGTTTCACCGCTTGAATCACGCCGTCCAGCACATAGCTGCCTGCTGCCGCACTATTTTGCACAGGGGCGGTGGGAACCGGACTACTCTGGCCCCAGGCCAGCGTCATGGCAGTGGAAAACAGACCAATGGCTGCAGCGCGTGCCATGCTGCGGGGGCACAATAGGGTGAAAGTTGAATATTTCATGCGGCGATTGTATACCCCCCACCGTATATCAAGCTAGGGGGTATCCCTTTCAATTTGTCGGGTTTACGAGTGTTTGGTTGATGTAAGTCAGCCGTTTATATACTGGTATGGGTATTATTGGCGTTGTAATTTCAAGGTTAGAGGCTCCACGTGTCTGAATCCAATCCTCCGGTCAAAAAGGTCATTCCCCTCACGGTTTCTACGGAGCCGATCGAGCCGCCGCCCGGTGCGGACCCGGAAATGGTGTCGCTTTACCAGGCGCACAAGAAGATCTATCCGCGCAGTGTCTCCGGTGTATTTTCACGCTGGCGCTGGATTTTGGTGTATTTGACGCAAATCATTTTTTATGGCCTGCCATGGCTGGAGTGGGGTCAGCGTCAGGCGGTGCTGTTTGACCTGGGTGCGCGCCGCTTCTATATCTTTGGCCTGGTGCTATACCCCCAGGACTTTATTTATCTCACCGGCATTCTGGTGATTTCGGCCTATTCGCTGTTTCTCTTCACTGCGGTAGCGGGGCGCCTGTGGTGTGGCTATGCCTGCCCGCAGACGGTGTACACGGAGATGTTTCTCTGGCTGGAAAAACTGGCCGAAGGCGACCGCTCCATGCGCATGCGCCGCGATGCAGGCCCTTGGACCTTGGAAAAATTTGGTCGCAAGGCCTGGAAGCAGGCGATGTGGATCGCCGTGGCCCTGTGGACCGGCTTTACGTTTGTCGGTTACTTCACCCCGATTCATGTGCTGGCGGGCGAATTTCTAGAGTGGAACCTGGGTTCCTGGGAAATTTTCTGGACCTTCTTCTACGCGTTTGCCACCTATGGCAACGCCGGCTTCATGCGCGAGCAGGTCTGCAAATACATGTGCCCGTATGCGCGCTTCCAGAGCGCCATGTTCGACAAGGACACCCTGATCGTTACCTATGACAAGGCGCGCGGCGAGCCGCGCGGTGCCCGCAGCAAGAAGGCCGATCCGGCCGCGCTGAACCTGGGGGCTTGCGTGGACTGCAGTTTGTGCGTTCAGGTGTGCCCGACGGGCATTGATATCCGCAATGGCCTGCAATACGAGTGTATTGGCTGCGGCGCCTGTGCCGATGTGTGCGACACCGTGATGGATAAGGTGGGATACGCCCGGGGCCTGGTGAAGTACAGCACCCAGCACGCGCTGGATGAAAAGTGGAGCAAGGCAGAAACCATTCGCCACATCTTCCGCCCGCGCGTGATGATTTACACCGCCATCTTGGGCGCCGTGGTGGCCGCCATGACCATCAGCATTGCCATGCGCATTCCGTTTAAGGTGGATGTGGTGCGCGATCGGGGCTCGCTGGCACGTATTGCTGACGGCGGCAAGATCGAGAACGTGTTCCGCATTCAGGTGATGAACGCGACGGAGGCAACACAGCGCTTCCATATTGATGTGGAAGGCATGCCGGGCCTGAAGGTGGCCAGCGAAACCGACATCAGCATCGAATCCACGCAAGCGCGCTGGGTTCCGGTTCGCCTGCAATTGCCTTATGAAGGGGCTCAACCCGGCTCGCACACCATTCACTTCCAGATCAAGGCGACCGACCTGGGCTCCAGCGTGACCGAAAAGGCCGTCTTCATCGTGCCTCGCTAAAGCACAGAACTACCCAGGAGACAAGTTATGAAGCAGAAGTTGATGTGGGTAATTTGGCCGTCATTCCTGATGGCTGGCGTGCTCGAACTGCTGGTGTTCGCGGTGATCGATCCGCAGGACATGAATTGGTTCGGACAGTCTTTCGAAATGTCGCGGCAACAGGTCTACACCTTGGGGTTTGCGGTGTTCTGGTTTGTGATTGCCCTGTCTGGAGCCCTCACGCTGTTCCTGTCGTTGACACCGAGCGAAGTCAATAAAACGCCGCTCTGAGACGCGACCCGGTCCTGGTCGGGGGGCGTGAAAATGCGTATCGCGGGGGCGGCGTAAGCCATTGTTGGCTGAAATGGTTTACAGTTGACGTTTACGTAAACGTCAAGTGCGCCACGCTCTTTGCAGTGATAGGCGCCACCCGAGGAAGACCATGACTGATTTATCCGCTGAATTCAAGGCGCTGGCGAACTACCGCCCGACGAACAAGGTACGTTTTGTGACGGCTGCGAGCCTGTTTGACGGCCACGATGCGGCCATCAACATCATGCGCCGCATCCTGCAAAGCATGGGCGCTGAGGTGATCCACCTGGGTCACAACCGCAGTGTTGAAGAGGTCGTGACGGCCGCCCTGCAGGAAGACGCCCAGGGTATTGCCATCAGCTCGTATCAGGGCGGGCACGTGGAATATTTCAAGTACATGGTGGACCTGCTCAAGGTCCGCGGTGGCGCGCACATTCAGGTGTTTGGCGGCGGCGGCGGCGTGATCGTTCCGTCTGAAATCCGCGAACTGCATGACTACGGCGTGGGCAGGATCTACAGCCCCGAAGACGGCCAGAAAATGGGCTTGGCCGGCATGATTGGCGAAATGGTCATGCGCTGCGACAAAGATCTGAGCCCGCTGGCGCCCACCGAGGTGGCGGCCATTCAAGGCCACGGCGAAGCCAACTGGCGCGCGCTGGCCCAATTGCTCACCGCCGTGGAGGCTGGCAAAGTGGAAGCGGGTCTGATGGACGCACTGCGCGCGCAGGCTGCCACCAAGACCATTCCCGTGATCGGCATTACCGGCACCGGCGGTGCTGGCAAGTCTTCTTTGACCGATGAACTGATTCGCCGCCTGCGCCTGGACCAGAACGACAGCTTGCGCGTGGCCGTGGTGTCGATTGACCCGTCGCGCCGCAAGAGCGGTGGTGCCTTGCTGGGCGACCGCATCCGCATGAATGCCATCAGCCCCTGGAAGAATGGTTCGCGCATCTTCATGCGCAGCTTGGCGACCCGCGATTTCGGGTCTGAGATCAGCGCGGCGCTGCCCGATGTGATCACCGCCTGCAAGGCTGCCGGCTTTGACTTGATCGTGGTGGAAACCTCCGGCATTGGCCAAGGCGACGCGGCCATCGTGCCGCTGGTGGATGTGCCCTTGTATGTGATGACGCCCGAGTTTGGCGCAGCCAGCCAGCTTGAAAAAATTGACATGCTGGACTTTGCCGAGTTCGTTGCCATCAACAAGTTTGACCGCAAGGGCGCCAGCGACGCGCTGCGCGACGTGGCCAAGCAAGTGCAGCGCAACAAGGAAGCCTGGACCACGCCGGCCGACCAGATGCCCGTGTTCGGCACCATGGCCGCGCGCTTTAACGACGATGGCGTGACCGCTTTGTACCAGGCCATGTTGCCGCGCCTGCAAACCCTGGGACTGCCAACCCAGGACAGCCTGTTGCCCCGCGTGGATGTGCGCCACAGCTCCAACCAGACGCCTGTGGTGCCACCGGCCCGTGTGCGCTACCTGGCCGACATCAGCGACACCGTGCGCGGCTACAAAACCCGCGCCCGCGCCCAAGCGCGTCTGGCTCGCGAAATCCAGCAACTGCGTGCGGCTGCCGCCATGCTGGAAGTGGGCAAACCAGGCAAGGCCAAGGCTTCCGAAGCAGCCCTGGATCTGGCCGCACAGCGCGAAACCACACAAGACCCGTCCGCCAAGAAGCTGTTGGCCCAGTGGCCCGAAATGCAAAAGGCCTACGCCGGGGACGAATACGTGGTGAAGATCCGCGACAAGGAAATCCGCACCGCACTCACCAGCAAGTCTTTGAGTGGCACCACCATTCGCAAGGTCGCCCTGCCGCAATACGAAGACCACGGTGAAATCTTGAAGTGGCTGATGCTGGACAACGTGCCCGGCAGCTACCCCTACACCGCTGGCACTTTCGCCTTCAAGCGCGAGGGCGAAGACCCCACCCGCATGTTTGCCGGTGAAGGCGATGCCTTCCGCACCAACAAGCGCTTCAAGTTGCTGAGCGAAGGCATGGCCGCCAAGCGCCTGTCCACCGCGTTTGACTCGGTGACGCTCTACGGCAATGACCCGGACCGTCGCCCCGACATTTACGGCAAGGTGGGCAACTCGGGCGTTTCGATTGCCACGCTGGATGACCTCAAGGTCTTGTACAGCGGCTTTGATCTGTGCAACCCGGCTACCAGCGTCTCGATGACCATCAACGGCCCGGCACCCAGCATTCTGGCCATGTTCATGAACGCCGCGATGGACCAGAACATCGAGAAGTTCAAGACCGATAACGGCCGCGAACCGACCGAGACCGAAACCGCCAAGATCAAGGAATGGGTGCTGGCCAATGTGCGCGGCACGGTGCAGGCCGACATCCTGAAGGAAGACCAGGGCCAGAACACCTGCATCTTCAGCACCGAGTTCAGCCTCAAGGTGATGGGCGACATTGCCGAGTACTTTGTGCACCACGATGTGCGCAACTTCTACTCGGTGTCCATCTCGGGTTACCACATTGCCGAAGCGGGTGCCAACCCGATTAGCCAGCTTGCCTTCACGCTCTCCAATGGCTTTACCTTTGTGGAAGCCTATCTGGCGCGTGGCATGCACATTGACGACTTCGCGCCCAATTTGTCGTTCTTCTTCAGCAATGGCATGGACCCCGAGTACACCGTGATGGGTCGCGTGGCCCGCCGCATCTGGGCCGTGGCCATGAAGGAGCGCTATGGTGCCAACGAGCGCAGCCAGAAGCTGAAGTACCACATCCAGACTTCAGGCCGGAGCTTGCACGCGCAGGAAATCCAGTTCAACGACATCCGCACCACCTTGCAGGCGCTGATCGCCATTTACGACAACTGCAACAGCCTGCACACCAACGCTTTTGACGAAGCCATCACTACGCCCACCGAAGACTCGGTGCGCCGCGCCATGGCGATTCAGCTCATCATCAACCGCGAATGGGGCCTGGCCAAGAACGAAAACCCCAACCAGGGCGCATTCATCATCGAAGAACTCACCGAACTGGTGGAAGAAGCGGTGCTGTCGGAGTTCGAAAAGATCGCCGAGCGCGGCGGTGTGTTGGGAGCCATGGAAACCGGTTACCAGCGCAGCAAGATTCAGGACGAATCCATGCACTACGAAATGCTCAAGCACACCGGCGAACTGCCCATCATTGGTGTGAACACCTTCCGCAACCCGCACGGCGATGCGGTGCTCGACAAGCTCGAACTCGCCCGTAGCACCGACGAGGAAAAGCAAAGCCAGTTGCAGCGCCTGGAAGCCTTCCACGCACGCAACGCCGACAAGGCTCCGGCCATGCTGAAAGCTTTGCAGCAAGCCGTCATCGACAACAAGAACGTGTTTGAGGTGCTGATGGACGCGGTGCGCGTGTGCTCACTCGGTCAGATCACCAGCGCGTTGTTTGAGGTGGGTGGTCAGTATCGTCGCAGCATGTAGCGCGACGACGCGGGGCGGCTAAACACTCCGCTCCGTGTCCCCCGCCCGCCAAGGCGGGCTCCTCCTTTACCTGCGCGGAGCGCTTAGCCGCACCGCGTCTTCAGGCCTTCTTTGTGATCACCACTTTCTGGTACAGGCCGGCAAAGTAGGTTTGCTTTTCGAGCTTGGCCACTGGCGCGCCTTCGGGCAACCAGCTTTCGATCTCGTTGTTCCAGACATCCATGGCAAAGGGTTCCAGCGTCGTCAGCACCGGCACCATCAGGTAGCGCCAAGGGCTGTAGGACTTGGGCTTGTGGTAGTCCACAAACACCAGTTTGCCACCCGGTTTGGTCACACGCAGCGCTTCGGCAATGGTCTTGCGACGTACGTCGGCCGGTTGCTCATGCAACAGGAAAAACACCACCGTGGCGTCGTGCGTGCCATCGGCGAATTGCAGCGCGGTGGAGTCCTGCAATTGCGCGTTGACGCGCCGCATGTCGGACAGCTTGGTGTGCAGGTTCTTGATCTGGATGGGCGCGACGTCGATCACATCGATGCTGCCCTGCTTGCCCAGGCGGCGTACCAAGTGCTCGGTGAAGTCGCCATAGACGCAGGCGACCTGCAAGACGCGCCCGTTAATGGAATCGCCCAACTCGTGCAGGGCGGCGTCGCGCAGCTTGGCAAAGTTGCCCCACAAAATCAGGTTAACCAGCCACTGGCGCTCAAAAATATGTACCGCACGGGGGTGGAGGTAGGCCCACCAATAGGTGTTTTCAAGGTATTGGGGAATGCTTGCTTGCGCCAGGGCGGGCATTGTTGGAGATTCCACGGTATTTGCGGAAGGGGTGGGACTCACTAGATGACCTTAAAGAAAGGACCCGGAGCGACAAGGCTCCGGGTTAATTAGAAGTTGCTTATGCAAGAGTATCGCTTCTGCTGGTTACAGGCTGGTGAAGAAGCCGATACCAACCAGCGTTAGTAGGGTTAGTCCAAACGCAATCAGGGTGAAGCCCAGAATGCGTGAGGCCTTCATTTTGGCAGGCGACGGTGCATCCACCAGGCGACTTTCCAGTTCGCCGCTGTCTACCAGACGCTGGTATTCCAGCGGGTGTTCGTGCTTGAACTCTTCCAGCGAGAAGGTGCCGGTGAACATCACCACTTCCAGCGGGAACTTGTCGGGACGGAAGTGGTTGTTAAAGAAGTGCACGGTAAACAGGAACACCACCGCCAGGAAGGCTTCTTCGCCGTGGAAGATCGCGGCCACGTTGAACACCCAACCCGGCAGGAAGCTGCCAAAGAAGCCGGGCAACCACATCACCAAGCCGCTGACGCCGATGATCGTGACCCCCCAGAACGGAGCCCAGTAGTCAAACTTCTCCCAATAGGTCCAGCGGTCAAATTTGGGGCGCGGGCCCTTGCCGAAGAACCACTTGAACATGCCCAGCATGTCGGCGGCATCTTTCAGGTTCGGCACCATGGAATCGGGACCAAAGAACTTGAAGTTCTTCCAATTCTTGCCAATCCGGTATGCCATATAGGCCAGGTGCCAGAAGAACACGCCTGCAAAGATCACTGCAAACACGCGGTGGATCTTGCCGGCAATGTGGGGCCCGCCCAAGGCGCTCATCAGGTGCGAAGCCCAAGGTGCTTCAGGGTAGAACAGCGGCATGCCAGTGAGCGTGAGGATCATCAGGCTCAGCGCAAACGTGAGGTGGCCCAGGCGCCAGATCGGGCTGAAGCGCTGGATGTGTTTGCCGGCCATGTTGGCTGGAATATCTGACTTAATGTGCGGTTGGCCCTTGCGTGCCTGCCGCTCTTTGTATTCACGGAAGAACCACAGCAGGGTGTGCAGCCAGAAGAAGCCGAAGGTGCCCACCAGGAGCTGCACCATGATCTGGAAAGCAATCCAGATCTGCGGGTACTTGTTGAAGTCGTTGTGGTGGCCGTGTGGTTGGAAAGTGGCAAAGCCATCGGGAGCCAGCGGAACGTCCTTTTTGCCGCTGTGGCAACTGCGGCACATCTTCATGCGGTTATCCGGGTGGACCTTGGACTCGGGGTCCTCTGCCCGCAGGATGTCGTGGCTGCCGTGGCAGTTGTAGCACTTGGCGGTGTAGGCATAGCCCAGGGTGCTGATCTGGCCGTGGTAAGTGGCTTTGTACGATGCAAAGTTGGCTTCGTGGCAGCTACCGCATTGCGAAGAGATGGCCAGCTTGAAGGCGTTGCTGGAGGTGCTGCCCACGGCGTGGGCGCTGTGGCAGTCACTGCAGACGGCGGCCTTCGGGTTGTGCTTTTCCAGGCTTTCCTTGCCGTGTACCGACTCGCTATAGGTTTCGAGTTGCTCGGTATGGCAGCTTTCGCCGCAGTTCTTGGAAATGCTCAGGCGCCAAGCGGCGCGTTCAGGGGAGTCCTTGGGCAGATTGGCCGCAGGAACATTGAAGCTGTGTGTGTCGTGGCAGTTGTCGCAGGAGGCGTTGGGCTTGGTTTCGTCGTCCTGATTGGCCTTGGCGTGGAAAGACTTCTTGTATTGCGCGATGTTCTCCACCACCGTGCCCAGGCGTGGGTGCTCAGCGGCTTTGCCTTCCTTTTGAACCTTTTCCCACAGCACCTCGTGGCAGCCGGCACAGTCCACTTTCTTGAGTGGCTCGGCCGTGTTTTTCTGGTGGGACTTGCCGGTGCCGGCGTTGTCCTTGATGTCGGTATGACAGATGACACATTCCATCTTGCCATGGACACCCTTGGCAAAGGCGTCAGGTGCTACAGCGTGCAGGTCATGCTGCTTGCCCTGGGCATCGGCCCCTTTGAGCTTGCCCTTGCTGCCATCGTGGCAGGTCAGACAGGTGGCGTTATCCAGGGGAGCAGGGGTCGCTGTGGCGGTGGCCGCCTGCACGGTGGCAGTCGACATGAGGCCGAAGGCGAGAGCCCCCGCACAGAGTACCTTGAGCAATGTACGCATTTTTTTCATGGCTTTATTGGGTGTGGCAGTGCACATACTGCGCAATTATGGGTGGGCAGCAGCGCGCCCTTGGCGGGCGACTAGAAAAGAAGACAGGCTTCACATCAAATTCATCAAAATTTGAAAAAATCAGCATACTGCGACGACTGCGCATCGTCCAGTCGCAGGTCCCAATAAGTTCCTTTCGGTTGATTTGAATCAATCGATTCACACTTTCCGTGGCACGGGTGCCAAGGCCTCCACCGCCAACGGGGTTTGGTCGGGATGCCACAATCGCGCTCCTAAACGACCCTGCTCGCCAAAATTAAGCATGCCCCAAGCCACCGATCGCTCTTCAATGGCCGAATTCGCCATCACCCACAAGTGGCCGCCCCGGCATCCGCAACGGATTCAGCTGTATTCGCTACCAACCCCCAACGGAGTCAAGGTGTCGATCTTGTTGGAGGAAACCGGTCTGCCCTATGAAGCGCATCGCGTGGACTTCGGGGCCAACGACCAGACCTCGCCAGAGTTTTTGTCACTGAACCCCAACAACAAGATTCCAGCCATCCTGGATCCGAACGGCCCCGGCGGGCGGCCTTTGCCGCTATTTGAATCCGGTGCCATCCTGATTTATCTCGCTGAAAAGACCGGTCAATTGCTGTCCAAGGACCCGGCGCAACGCTACGAAACGCTGCAGTGGTTGATGTTTCAAATGGGCGGGGTCGGCCCGATGTTTGGGCAGTTAGGTTTCTTTCACAAGTTTGCCGGGAAGGACTTCGAGGACAAGCGCCCGCGTGACCGCTATGTAGCGGAGAGTGCACGGCTGCTTGGTGTCTTGAACCAGCGGCTGGAGGGGCGCTCCTGGATCATGGGCGACGATTTCAGCATTGCGGATATCGCCATCTTTCCGTGGGTGCGCAATCTGGTGACGCACTACAACGCCGGAGACCTGGTGGGCTATGAACGTTTCCCCAATGTCGCCCGCGTGCTGGAAGCCTTTGTTGCCCGGCCTGCCGTTGGCCGGGGGCTGCTGATTCCAAAGGCTCCGACTTGACGCCGCAACGCGTGCCGGTGCCATCGCCCTGGCGCGGTTTTCTGTTGCTGGTGGCCGCCATGCTGTGCTTTGCGGTACTCGATACCACCACCAAGAGTGCCATGGCGCAGGTGCCGACCCTTATGGCCCTCTGGGTGCTTTTTCTGATTCAGGCGCTCGTGACCAACTCCTTTGTGTTGATGCGGCGCGGGGTGGCGGGTCTGAGAACGCAGCGCCTGAAACTCCATGTGTTGCGGGGCTGCTTGCTGACTGCGGTGCAGGGGCTGGCCTTCCTGAGCTTGCGCTATTTGCCGGTCGGTGAATTCACCGCCCTGGCCATGACCACACCGCTCTTGGTGACCTTGCTGGCCGCGCGGGTGCTGGGTGAACATGTTTCACCGCTGCGGCTATTGCTGGTTTTTGGGGGGCTGGCCGGAACCTTGGTTATTGTGCGTCCGGGCGGTGACTCGATGGGCTGGGTACTGGCACTGCCTTTGGGGCTGGTATTGGTGAATGCAGCCTATCAGTTGCTGACCAGTCGGATGGCGCGCACGGAGGATGCCGTGGCCACCCTGTGCTACACCACGTTAACCGGCCTTCTGATTACCAGTGTGCCCCTGGCCTGGTATTGGGTACCCATTGCAGAGCCTGGCCTATGGCTCCAACTGCTGCTCATGGGGGCAGCCGCTACCGCCGGTAACTTGCTCTTCATTCTGGCTTTTGAGCGGGCGCCTGCTGCCACCTTGATGCCTTATATGTACCTGCAAATTGGCTTCGGTATTTTTGGTGGCTGGTTGATATTCCAGCATGTCCCCGACACCCAGTCGGTGCTGGGGATGGCGCTGATTGCCCTCTGTGGCATGGCGGGCGGCTACCTGACGCTGTACGAAAAACGCTTGCGCAGTGCCGCTTAGGCTCGCGATGGCTGCGTGCGCGTTCCCGTGTCTGCTTCTGCGTGCGTGGTGAACCAGTCCACGTACTCGCTGCGCTCTTGCCACGACTCGTAGCCGAAGCCCTGCGCAATGGAAATGGCGCTGGCCAGGCTGTCACGGTGAATACCCATTAAGGCTTCGTCGATCGACTGGCTGAATAAGAAGAGCCGGTGCATGGGCGTGAAGGCCTGGCCCATGCTCGCGTCCATGAGTTGCTGGCAAGTGGCTTGCCATGCGTTCTTGTCAAATACCGTCGACGCCATGATCGACCTCCCGTCCTGAATATCGGTTCAGTTTATGCAAGACGGATGGAAGACTGAATCCCCCAAACGGGTGAATTTGAGCCAAGCGTAGCCGCTGCCCAATGGGGGCACCTGCGCACCGTTTTGATTCTGGTGTGCACCGGAATACCAAGGCGGCTGCACAAAGCGGGTGCGTTTTGCATACAGTTGCACGCCAGATTGCATACAAACCGCTGGCACGCCGTTTGCGTATTGCACTGCAATATGACAGCAGCTCCTTCGCAACCCAGTGCCATTGAAGTCGTTGGTTTGACCAAGCGCTACGGTACGGGCAAGCCCGCCGTGGACAGCATCAACCTGCGCATTGCCAGCGGCAGTTACTGCTGCCTGCTGGGGCCGTCGGGCTGCGGCAAGAGCACCACGCTGCGCATGATTGCCGGGCACGAATCGGTGAGCAGTGGCGACGTGCTGCTGGAGAACCGCAACATCACCAATTTACCGGCCGCCGAGCGGGGTACGGCCATGATGTTTCAGAGCTTTGCGCTGTTTCCGCACCTGAGTGCGCTCGACAACGTGGCCTTCAGTTTGAAGATGAAAGGCGTGGGCAAGGCAGAGCGACTGGCGAAAGCGCAAGACCTGCTGGAACGCGTCGCCATGGGGCAACTGGCAGGGCGCAAGCCGGGTGAGTTGTCGGGTGGGCAGCAGCAGCGCGTGGCGCTTGCGCGCGCACTCATCACCCAACCCAAGGCCTTGTTGCTGGACGAGCCCTTGTCGGCGTTGGACCCGTTTTTGCGTATCCAAATGCGTGCCGAATTGCGGCGCTGGCAAAAGGAATTGGGGCTCACGTTTATTCATGTGACCCACTCGCAGGAAGAGGCCATGGCCCTGGCCGACACCATGGTGGTGATGAACCACGGCGTGATTGAGCAATGCGGCTCACCCCACACGATTTACAACAAACCGCTTAACGAATTTGTGGCCCGCTTCATGGGTGGCCACAACGTGATTGAGACCAGCGCCGGCAAGATCGGTGTGCGCACCGACCAGACCCGCATCGCCCATGCCGACTCCAGCGAGACCGCTGGTCTGCCCAGTATTGCGGCCGTGGTGACCGATGTGGAATACCAGGGCACCTATGTGTTGCTGGGGCTGCAAAACCCAGGGTCCTCGCACGCGGTGGTTGCCACCGCGGAGTACGCCGTCATGTTGTCCGAAGGCCAGTTTTCCGCCAAGCCGTTTGCGGTGGGCGATGCCGTGCACCTCGCCTGGACCCCCGAATCAGCCCATGCCTTGCAGGGCTGATGGCCCTATTGATTGTCCGTTTCCCCAACCCCCAAAGGAGTTACTCCATGTCCGATGCAAAGAAAGAATCCCCCTTCAGCGCACTCTCCGTGCAGCGCCGTTCGATCCTGAAAGGCACCGCCGGTATCCTGGCAGCGGGCATGTTCCCAGCCATCCACGCACAGGAAAAAATCGTGCTGCGTTATCTGGGCACCGCAGTGAATCAGGACAAGCTGATTGCTGAAAAGTTCAAGGCCGATACCGGCATCGAGATTCAATACGTAGCCGTCACTACCGACGACGTCACCAAGCGCGCCGTCACCGCGCCGAACAGCTTCGATTTGATCGACACCGAGTACTTCTCGCTGAAGAACATTGTGCCCACTGGCAACCTGAAGGGCATTGACACCAAGCGCATCAAGAATGCCGACAAGATCACTTCCCTGTTCACCACCGGCATGGTGGCTGGCAAGGCCGTGGGCGATCAGGGCACTGCACCCAAGAAGACCATTTACCTCGAAGGCGAAAAGAGCAAGGTGTTCGCCAAGAGCCCCACGCAGTTCATGTCGCTGATTCCCACGGTGTACAACGCCGACACGCTGGGCATTCGCCCCGACCTGATCAAGCGCCCCATTTCTTCCTGGGCCGAATTGCTGAACCCCGAGTTCAAGGGCAAGGCCGCCATTTTGAACATTCCTTCGATCGGCATCATGGACGCTGCCATGGTGGTGGAGGCCATGGGCATCTACAAGTACCCCGACAAGGGCAACATGACCAAGAAGGAAATTGACCTCACCATCAAGACCCTGATTGAAGCCAAGAAGCAAGGCCAGTTCCGCAGCCTGTGGAAAGACTTCAACGAGTCCGTCAACCTGATGGCCTCCGGCGAAGTGGTGATTCAGTCCATGTGGTCGCCCGCCGTGACTGCGGTGCGCACCAAGGGCATTGCCTGCACGTTCCAGCCGCTCAAGGAGGGTTATCGCGCCTGGGCTTCCGGCTTTGGTCTGCCAGCCACCCTGTCGGGCAAGAAGCTCGATGGCGCCTATGAGTTCATCAACTGGTTCCTCGATGGCTGGGCGGGTGCTTACCTGAATCGCCAAGGCTATTACAGCGCCGTGCTGGACACCGCCAAGGCCAAGATGGAAGCCTACGAATGGGCCTACTGGATGGAAGGCAAGCCCGCCACCCAGGACATCAAGAGCCCGCACGGCGACCTGCTGGCCAAGAAGGGCGAAGTGCGCGACGGCGGTAGCTACGAACAGCGCATGGGCGGCATCGCTTGCTGGAATGCAGTGATGGATGAGAACGCGTACATGATTCAGAAGTGGAATGAGTTTGTGGCCGCGTAGCGGCACCCCCCGTCCAGGCGCACTGCGTGTCGCCTGTTCCCCCCCTTAAAAGGGGGGCGACACCAGCGGCCCGGCAAAGCCGGTTCCGCGGTGTCCTGGAGGGGGCTTTACTTCGCTCGCCCTTTCGCGTTTGGGCGTGCGGTTTTTGTAGTCACATCGAGATAACGACCCAACTTTTATGAGCGCACCTGCTGTTTCTCATGCACCGTCCGGGACTGCGCCGGGTCGCAGTGTTGCGGCTTGGTGGCAGGCGTTGCCGTTGGCTACGGTGTTTGCGCTCTTCTTCTTGATTCCGCTGGCCTTGGTGCTGATGGTGAGTTTCTGGGACTACAACCAGTACGAAATGCTGCCGGCGTTTAGTTTCAAGAACTATGTCTCGGTGTTTGAAGGCTGCCTCTCGGGTGACGAGATGTGCGTCACTTTCAAGACCTATCTCTCCACCTTCAAGTTTTGTTTGTTGGTCTGGTTTCTGACGCTGGTGATTGGTTTTGCGGTGTCGTACTTCCTTGCCTTTCATGTGCGCTCCAGCGGCATGCAGGTGGTGCTGTTTGTGTTGTGCACCATTCCGTTCTGGACATCGAACGTGATCCGCATGATTGCCTGGGTGCCGCTGCTGGGGCGCAATGGCCTTGTCAATTCGGCCCTGGTCGGTGTGGGCGCGGTGGATCAACCGGTGGAATGGTTGCTGTTTTCCAATTTTTCGGTGGTGCTGGCCTTTGTGCACCTGTTCACCACCTTCATGATCGTTCCCATCTTCAACTCCATGATGCGCATTGACCGCAGCCTGCTGGAAGCGGCTGCCGACAGTGGCGCCACGGCCTGGCAGACGCTGTGGAATGTGATCGTGCCTTTGTGCCGCACCGGCATCATCATTGGCTCCATTTTTGTTATCACCATCGTCATGGGCGACTTTGTCACCATCGGTGTGATGGGCGGCCAGCAGATCGCCTCAGTCGGCAAGATCATTCAGGTGCAAACCTCGTACCTGCAGTTTCCTTTGGCTGCCGCCAACGCGGTGATCCTGCTGGCACTGGTGCTCATGATCATCTGGGCGCTCACCCGCCTGGTCGATATCCGAAAGGAGCTATGACCATGCAAGACAAGCGTGCTGCCGGCTACTGGCCTCTGGCCCTTTTCTTTGCGGCCTACGTGCTGTTTCTGTACGGGCCGATGTTGGTGATTGTGGTGCTGAGTTTTCAGGGGCCCGAGGGCGGGCTTACCTTTCCGATGCGCGGGCTCTCCACCCACTGGTTCTCCAAGCTGGCCGAAGGCTTGGGCGTGGTGGACATTGGTGCCGCGCTGTGGCGCTCGCTGGGGCTGGGGCTGACGGTCATGGCCTTCACGGTGGTGCTCTCGGTGTTGGCCGGGCTGGCATTTCGCAAGCGCCTGCGTGGCGGGAATGTGTTGTTCTTTGTGGTGGTGGCCAGCCTGATCATGCCGTCCATCATCGTGTCGCTTGGCATTGGTCTGGAGTTCCGTTTGCTCGACACGGGTATCAAGAAAGTGCTGGAAGCCTGGGGCCTGGAGACGGTGCTTGAAAACTACGGCACTGCACTCGGCATTTACACCTCGGCGCTGGGCGCGCACCTGACCTGGACACTGCCCTTTGGCCTGCTGATCATGTTTGCCATCTTCAACCGCTTTAACCCGGCCTATGAAGAGGCAGCGCGGGATCTGGGCGCGACACCGTGGCAAGGCTTTCGGCACGTGGTGCTGCCCTTGATTGCGCCTTCGGTGGTGGGCATTGGCATGTTCGGCTTTACCCTGAGCTGGGATGAGATTGCCCGCACCTCGCAGGCCATTGGCGATGTCAACACGCTACCGCTGGAGTTGCAGGGCCTCACCACCACGGTGACTACGCCCTCCATCTACGCGCTCGGTACCGTGACCATGGTGGTGTCCTTTGTGGTGATGGGCCTTACCGTGGGCTTGGGCAAGTTGCTGGCGCGGCGTCAGAAGGGCGGTCGCCCATGAGCGAGCCCGTCATCCTCACCGAAAACGAAATTTACGAGCGCATGGTCGAGACCATTCTCGACCACCGCCTGCCCCCCGGCACCAAGCTGGTGGAAGACCGGTTGGCCACCGCCTTTGGTGTGTCGCGCACCCGCATCCGGCCGGTGCTGGTGCGCCTGGCCAATGAGCAAATCGTCACCCTCACGCCCAACCGTGGCGCCATGGTGGCGCAACCCACCGAGAAAGAGGCGCGCGAGGTGTTTGAGGTGCGCCGCATGATCGAGCCCACGCTGATCGCCTGCTTTGTGCAGTGTGCAAGCAGCGCCGACATTGCGGTGCTGACGCAGTGCATTGCGCAGGAAGAAGAGGCGCGCCGACAGGGTGACATGCGCCGCGCCATCCGGCTGTCGGGCGACTTCCATTTGCACATTGCCAACGCCGCGCAACACCAGACGCTGGGACGCATCCTGCGCGAGCTGGTGTCGCGCACCTCACTCATATTGATGACCTATGGCACGCAAACCGCGACCCAACCTCAGGCTGATTCCAGCCGTTGCGGCTGCCAGGAGCATCGTGCCTTGCTTGATGCCATTCGCCTGCGCGATGGCCGCGAAGCCGCGCGGTTGATGCAGGAGCATCTGGGGCAACTGGAGTCCTTGCTGCAATTCAGCGAAGCCGAGGAAGCCGTGCCTGACCTGCTGGCGCTTTTTGGTACGGTGCCTGCATAGACCGGGCATTTTTTGGATTGAACTGCCATGCGCCGCTTGCTGCTCATCAACCCCAACACCAACGCATCCATCAGCGCATTGCTGCAAACCCATGCCCAGGCAGCCATGCCGGCTGACGCGCGGGTACAGGTGGTGACAGCGCCTTTCGGCGCCCCTTACATTGCGTGCGAGGCCAGCTATGCGGTGGCCGCCCATGCCGCGCTTGACGCGTGGGCCGCTGCCATTGCGCCGGGGCAAGCCCGTTTCGATTCGGTGTTGTTGGGTTGTTTTGGCGACCCAGGCTTGCTGGCCCTGCGCCAGGTGAGCCAGTTGCCGGTGACGGGCCTGGCAGAAGCGTCCTTTGTGGCCGCAGCGCAATTGGGCCGCTTTGCCATCGTCACCGGCGGGGAACGATGGAAACCTATGTTGGAACGACTCGCCCACAGCCTCGGTTTTGCCGAGCCATTGGCCGGCATACATACCGTCGCCGCCACCGGCGTACAACTGGCAGCCGATCCGTTGGCTGCGCAGGTGTTGCTGGCGCGGGCCTGCGGTGAAGCAGCACGGCGGTGGGGCGTGCAGTCCGTCATTTTGGGTGGCGCCGGCTTGGCCGGTATGGCGGCGACCATTCAACCGCTGGTTGCGGTGCCGGTCATCGACAGCGTGCTGGCGGGTGTCAGCCACGCCTTGCGGCAGGCCCAGCAGGAGACGCTGCAGGCAGCGCGCGTGTTTGACTTTGCCTGGCGTGGCGTGTCCGCAGAGTTGACGGCTACCGGGGCGCCATCGACCTGACCGCGATGCTGCATTGACGCGGCATTTTGAGTACCATCGCCTGCGCCACAGTAAGGAGCCGCGATGACCCCCAAGAACACGATTTGCCTCTGGTACAACGGAACGGCACTGGATGCCGCACAGTTCTACGCCGCGACGTTTCCAGACAGTTCGGTCACGGCCGTGCATCGCGCACCCGGCGACTATCCATCGGGCACCGAGGGCGCCATTCTCACCGTCGAATTCATGCTGATGGGCGTGCCCTGCCTGGGCATCAACGGCGGGCCAGCGTTTCAGCACAGTGAAGCCTTCTCGTTCCAGATTGCCACCGATAGCCAGGAAGAAACCGACCGGCTGTGGAGTGCCATTGTGGAAAACGGCGGTCAGGAAAGCGCCTGTGGCTGGTGCAAAGACCAATGGGGCCTGTCGTGGCAGATCACGCCACGCGCGCTGGTCGCCGCCATCACCGACCCCGACCGCGCAGCAGCCAAGCGCGCCTTTCAGGCCATGATGGACATGTCCAAGATCGACATTGCGGCGATTGAAGCCGCGCGGCGCGGCTGAGTGTGTGCTTCGGGTTGAGTTCGGTCGTGCGACTGCTTGGTTGCTCGCTCCAGGCCAGTCCCGCGCCTACCTCTGCGCCAACGGAAGCCGCCACTTAGTCAGAACACGCCCAAGGTCATCGAGTTGCACTGGCTTGGCAAGGTAGTCGTCCATGCCCGCGTCCAAACAGCGGCGCGCTTCGTCTCCAAATGCGTTACCCGTAATCGCGATGATGGCTAGCCGCTTGCCCGTATCAAGTTCATGCTTTCGGATCGCGCGCGTCAGTTGGAATCCATCCATCACAGGCATATTGCAATCTGTCAGCAGAATTGCAAAGCTCTCCTTCTGCAGCCTTTCAAGTGCCTCCAGGCCATTGTTCGCCACCGCCACGTCGTATTTCAGGAGTCGCAGTTGATACGAGAAGATCTCCTGGTTCAGTTCATTGTCGTCAACCAAGAGGACTTTAGGACGGTCGATGGCTTCGTCTTCTGGACTTGCTAAGCCTGTTGGTATTGCATCGTGGGCTACGGGAGCGGAGGTCTGCGGAGCGTTGGCTGGGATCAAGGGCAACTGAACCAGAAACACAGAACCAACTCCCGGTGCGCTCTGCACGGAAATTTCTCCGCCCATCAGGTGCACCAGTCGATGGGTAATGGTTAAGCCCAACCCGGTTCCGCCAAATTGCCGCGCAATGTGCATTGGCCCCTGTTCAAAGGGTTTAAACAGGGCATCCAGGGTACTTGCCTCCATGCCGGGGCCGTTGTCCGAAACCTGAATGGAGATTCCGTCGCTGCCGTCCTCCCTGCGCGACCGTTCGATCGCAAATCCAACGCGGCCCGAATCCTCACCATCGCGGCGGCCAAATTTGACTGCGTTACTGAGCAAATTCAACATGATCTGCTGCAGCCGAAGGGGGTCACTTTGAATCCATTCGGGCACGCCATCGCTGATGTGCAAAGTCAGTGATACGCGCCCCTTGTTGGCGGCGGCCTCCGCGAGGGTTACCACCTGCGTTGCCACCTCGCGTACAGCGGTGGGGATCTGTTCCATTTCAATTTTTCCGGCATCCAGTTTTGATTGATCCAAGGTGTCGTTGAGCAGTTCGCTCATGGACAGCGAGGCCTTTTGTATGGACGCCAGCAAGCGCTGTTGTTCGGCCTGCAAACCCGACTTCTGCAACTGCTCGGTCAAACCGAGCACGCCATTTAAAGGGTTGCGAATTTCATGGCTTACATGCGACAGGAGGTCTGACTTGACCTTTACTTCAGCACGAGCCACCTCCGCCTCAATCACCAGCGACTGGTTCAGCAAGAGCAGGTCCCTCTCCGCTTGAATGGCGCGCTGCCCGGTCTGAGCGGCATCCAATGCCTCGCGCAGTGCCTGCTCCTGTTCTGCTTTGAAAAGCCTTAGGAGTGAGACCGTGGACCAGGCCATCAACACGGCACATAAAGTTCGAGCAACTTGTACGGGCACGCCAAGCAGCGCATTGAAAGTTTCCTGGTTCATTACCGAAGCAGGAAACCAGTCAGAAGCAGGCGCAACGAGTCCAGCCAACACGCCATACGCAAAGAGGGCGCCGCTCAGTGTGTGAATCGGCGCCTTGATTCCAGACTTGCAGGTGCGCGGCGTCGTACGTGCCAGGGTGATGCGGAAATACTGCCAGAGCCCGAAGGACGCCATTAGGCAAGCAGGGAAACAAATGCAATAACGCACAAAGATTTGAAAGTCTGCGGAGCGTGCGCCTATCCAACTCAAGGCGGTGCCTATGATTACGGCGACAGCGCCATAGACAAGCCACGGGGCGCAAACCGAATGAAAAGGCAGTGGCGCTGAGCCAAGCATTTCAACGCCCAGCAACATACGCCTGCCAAACTCCAGAAGAAGGAGGAAGGACACGAGGGTCAACGCGTTAATGGCGAACTGCAGTTCGGTTGTTTCGCCATGCAGCATGCCCCAAAGTACGACCCACTCCAGCAGACCGTGAAGCAGCGCAAAGCTTGCCAGCACTTGGAGATCGCCGGCGAGGGTGTAGGCGCTGGAAGGATTTCTGGTGACAAAAATCGCAACCGCCATCAGCACAAAGGCTAGGCCATATGTGAAGTAAACGAGGTCCATGTATGCGTAGGCATTAATTCGGTCAAACCGCACCATAGCAAACTATTTGTGCAGCTTAGCCCCTGCATAAGACATGCATTGCATGCGCCGTTGCGACATTGCGTCGCAGTAGTGCATGCAATGCAATGATTTCCATCAAAAATTAGAGTCTGGCATCACTTATTGTCATTTTCATGTTTGCTTGGTGCTTTGCCGTAGTGAAGCGTCGGCACACAAAGTGCGAGTTTTTTCCTGGAAAACTTCCAAAAAGCGGATGTCCGTTTGGGAAAAGGCAACAGGTTGAAGGACGGCAATGGGAACGGATAGGCCTGTCAGCTTGAGCGCAAGCGATGCGTCTGGAGCAGCCTCAGGGGCGGCTCATTGGCAAGTGAGGGCGGGAAGGCGGCATGGCGGGTGCGTCCGCTATGCGGTTGAACCCTTCCCAAGCCTCTGGCACACCGTGTTAGCAAGGAATGTCGCCGAGCTTTGCTGCCAATATATCTGCCGCCAGTGCGAAATCACCGTCGTGCAGCGAGTCTTCGAACAGAAATACAAACTCGTCCAAGAGGGCGCGAATTTGGCTTGCCTCCGACTTGTAGTGCGACACGGCATATTCATGGTCGTTTTGAAGCAGAGTGAGCAAGCCCTGCGCCACCTTGCGGAGTTCCTCCGCCCTGTTGGCTCTTGCTTCATCGGTAGTCTGTGCTGCAACCCCCAACGGCAGCTCTACCCAAAAGCAACTGCCTTGACCCGGTTCGGAACTAAAGCCCATCTCCCCAGCCATCAATGTCACCATTCTTTGACACAGGCCCAGGCCCAATCCAATACCGCCGTAGTGGGACGTCGTGCTGTTATCGCCCTGGGTAAAGAACTCGAACATGCTGGCTTGCATTTCGTGGGCAATGCCAATGCCGTGGTCCAGCACTTCAAAGCGCAAGTGGACCACTTTGGCAGAGGCGCTGACAGGGTTCAGCCGCAAAACAATGGGCCCTTGGGTCGAGAATTTGACCGCGTTGTCAAGGAGTTCTGACAGCACTTGCCAAATGCGGTGCACATCTCCATGCACGCGCGCGGGCAGCGCTGCATGCACGTCCAGTTCCAGCGTCATCCCTGGTGACTTGCTTAGCACCTGCTTCTGCATTTTTTCAAGGAGTGGGGGTAATTCAAAGTCTGTGCCGGCAATATGGATCTGGTTGGATTCCAGCATGGCAGCATCCAGCAGGTTTTCCACGAGCCGCAGCATTTGCTGGGCTGACTGCTCCATCCTCAGCAGGCGCTTAAGGCTCTTTGGTTCATTTGCTTCTCGCTTGAGCAGCTCGGCGTATCCAATGACGTGGTTGAGCGGAGTGCGCAACTCGTGGCTCATGTTGGACAGCAGAGCGCTCTTGGCTTTGCTGGCTTGCTCGGCCTTTGCGCGAGACTCCGCCAGTTCCCTGTTTTTTTCCAGAAGGAGCGCTTCAAGTTGATCGCGTTGACGTGTCAATTCAGCGTGCGCTACTTTCAACTTTTCTTCTCTGGCTCGTCTTTCCGATACATCGCGGGTTACGCCCAAAAGATGCTTGAAGCTGCCGTCCGAGTTAAAGATGGGGTAAGCCAGAACTTCACCCCAATAGGTGGAACCGTCTTTGCATCGGTATTGTTGATCTCCACGATAAGACGCTGGTTTTGTGCCCGTAGCGAGTGCATCCAGCAAATACAAGTAGTAGTTCGTCGACTCGACCAATGATTCGGGGCAGAGGATTTCTCCCACTGGCTGGGCAAGGGCTTCTTCTGGCGTGAAGCCGCGGACCCGCTCTACGGACGGACTGATGTAGGTAATCGTGCCGTCAATCGCCATCGTCCAGATAACGTCGTTCATGTGGTCCGCCACCACTTGAAAAAGTTCCTCACTTTTCGTTGGCACTGACGCGACAGGCATTGGCTTTCCTTTATTTTTGGATGTCGTAATGGGTATTGCCGCCCTTTTGGGGCGCACAGAATTTGCATCCGAATGGATCCGACATGCCATTCGAAACGCACCATTTTCGCGCCAAATCGCAGGCTCGGTCAGGGCTGCAGGTGTTGGCACAGCCAGTTGCACACCGGGCTGTTGGCGTCCTCCAAACCACCAATCACGGTGAAGTGGTTGGCGCCCGGCACCGCGTGCAATTCCGAGCGGTTGCCTGCCGCCTGCCAGGCCTGGTGGTAAATCAGCGACTGGCGCGCGAACTCGGTGCTCTCGTCGCCGCCCCAGGTGATCCAGAGCGGCGTGGCACAGGGCCGCACGCTGAACGCCGGCGAGTTGCGGCGGATGATGCCGTCGTCAAGCTGGATGGCGGGTTGCAAATAGCTGTAACGCAGGGGCTCAATGTCATACAGCCCGCTAAAGGGCAGGGCCGCTACAAACGGGTCCTGGGGCAGCCCATAGTCGTCGGCCCATGCGGTTTGCAAGGCCATGGCGGTGAGGTGCCCGCCAGCGGAATGTCCGCCGATGGCCACGCGCTCGGGATCGCCGCCGTGGTGCTGAATATTGCGCAGCGTCCAGGCCAGCGCGGCGCGGGTCTGCCGCACGATTTCGTCAATCGTCACGCGCGGGCAGAGCGCGTAGTTGATGACCACCGTGGTGATGCCGCGTGCCTGCAGTCCCAGCGCCACACCGCTAAAGGTTTTGCTGGACAGGGCCCGCCAGTAGCCGCCATGAATGAACACGAACACCGGTGCGTTGGGGGCATCGGCCGGAAAGATGTCGAGCGTTTCCTCCAGCGTCGGGCCGTAGGGCACGTCGAGTACGCAGCCCAGTTGCGCGCGCGCCTTGGCGGCCATGGCCAAGTAGTGTTGCCCCGGCGCGTTGGGGTCGGGCAGCGCGGCAGACGGGTTGTACTGGGCGTCGAACTCGGCCTGGGCGGAAAACTCTCGGTACAAGGGGCGAGGCATGGGCGGCATAGGGGTTTTTCTGTTTGACAGGTAAATAGTTTAGAACTAAAGTAAATCCGGTTCAAGCCAATTCCCAACCAATGAAGCCGGGGTGAGTAATGAAGATTGTGTGCATAGGCGGCGGTCCCGCCGGACTCTATTTCGCATTGTTGATGAAAATGCGCAACCCCGGGCATGACATCACGGTGGTCGAGCGCAACAAGCCCTACGACACCTTCGGCTGGGGCGTGGTCTTCTCGGACGCCACCATGGACAACATGCGGGTGCACGACCCGGTGACGGCCGCCGAGATTCAGCAGGCCTTTAACCACTGGGACGACATTGAGCTCGAATTCAAGGGCCAGCGCATCCGCTCCGGCGGCCATGGTTTTGTGGGCATCGGACGCAAAAAGCTGCTCAACATCCTGCAGGCGCGCTGCGAAGCGCTGGGCGTCAAACTGGTATTTGAGACCGAGGCCGAGTCCGACCTGCAGTACCCCGACGCCGACCTCATCATCGCCAGCGACGGCATCAGTTCCCGCATTCGCACCCAGTACGAAGACGTCTTCAAACCTGACATTGCGGTACGCCCGAATCGCTACATCTGGCTTGGAACCCACAAGCTGTTTGACGCCTTCACCTTTGCCTTTGAGAAGACCGAGCACGGCTGGTTCCAGGCGCACATCTACAAGTTTGACGAGAACACCACCACCTTTATCGTCGAGTGTCCCGAGCATGTCTGGCAGGCGCACCGGCTCGATCTGGCCGATCAGCAGCACTCGATTGACTTCTGTGAAAAGCTGTTTGCCAACACGTTGGGCGGCGCCAAGCTGATGACCAATGCGCGCCACCTGCGCGGCTCGGCCTGGCTCAACTTCCAGCGGGTCAAGTGCGAGCAGTGGTCGCACTTCAATGGCCGCAGCCACGTGGTGCTGATGGGCGATGCGGTGCACACCGCGCACTTCGCCATTGGCTCGGGTACCAAGCTGGCGATTGAAGACGCCATTGAACTTGCCAACCAGTTCCAGGCCCTGGGTGACACGGCGGAGCACATCCCCGAGGTGCTGCAGCGCTACCAGGCCTCGCGCAACATCGACGTGCTGCGCTTGCAAAACGCCGCCTGGAACGCCATGGAGTGGTTTGAGGTGTGCGGCGGTCGCTATTGCGATCAGTTGCAGGGCCCGCAGTTCATGTATTCCATGCTCACCCGCAGCCAGCGCATCAGCCACGAGAACCTGCGGCTGCGCGATGCAGCCTGGCTGGGCGACTTTGAGCGCTGGTTTGCGACACAAGCCGGCATGCAAATTGCGCCGGACCAGAAAGCGCCTCCGCCGATGTTCACGCCCTACACGGTGCGTGGCGTCACGCTCAAGAACCGCGTGGTGGTGTCACCGATGGCGCAGTACTCGGCCGTCAACGGCGTGGTGGGCGACTACCACCTGGTGCACCTGGGCGCGCGGGCCATGGGCGGCGCGGGCATGGTGTTTGCCGAGATGACCTGCGTCAGTGCGCAAGGCCGCATCACCCCCGGTTGCCCCGGCATTTACACGCCCGAGCAGACCGCAGCCTGGGCCCGCATTGTGGACTGGGTGCACCAGCACAGCGATGCCAAATTCGCCATGCAGATCGGCCATGCCGGCCCCAAGGCCTCCACCCGCGTGGCCTGGGAAGGCACCGACCAGCCGCTGGAGAGCGGCAACTGGCCCATCGTCAGCGCGTCCGAGCAGCAATACCTGCCAGGCGTCAGCCAAACCGCCAAGGCCATGACACTGGAAGACATGGCAGCCGTGAAGGCCGAGTTTGTGGCGGCGACAAAGGCTGCGGCATCGATTGGCGTGGACTGGCTCGAACTGCACTGCGCCCACGGCTATTTGCTCTCGGCCTTCATTTCGCCACTCACCAACCACCGCAACGACGCCTATGGCGGCAGCCTGCAAAACCGCTTGCGCTACCCGCTGGAAGTGTTTGCTGCCGTGCGCGACGCGTGGCCGGCGGATCGCCCCTTGTCGGTCCGCATCTCTGCCCACGACTGGGTGCAGGGCGGCATTACGCCGTCTGACGCGGTGGAGATTGCGCGTGCCTTTAAGGAGGCCGGGGCCGACCTGATCGACTGCTCCTCCGGGCAGGTCAGCAAGGCCGAAAAGCCGGTGTATGGCCGTATGTACCAAACCCCGTTTGCCGACCGCATCCGCCAGGAGGCGGGCATTGCCACGATTGCGGTGGGAGCCATCAGCGAGGCCGACCACGTAAACAGCATCATCGCGGCGGGTCGCGCCGACCTGTGCGCGGTGGCCCGTCCGCACCTGGCCAACCCGGCCTGGACGCTGACCGAAGCAGCCAAGATCGGCTACACGCCCATGGCCTGGCCCAAGCAATACTGGGCCGCCAAGGCGCAAATGGAAGCCAACTTCCAGCGCGAAAAGGCGCAGGCCGCAAGCGCGGCCCTGTCGCCCGTGCGCGCGGCGGAGGCCTGATGCGCCACGCGCTGGTCACCGGAGGCGGAACCGGCATTGGTGCTGCCATAGCACAGGCATTGGTGGCGCAGGGTCTGCGTGTGACCGTGCTGGGGCGTCGCCCGGAGGCGCTACAGGCGCTGGTCAGCCAGCATGCGGAAGCCATGCACGCAGAGTGCGCCGATGTGACCGACCCAGCCCAGGTGGCTATGGCGGTGCAGCGCGCGCAGGTGCGCTTGGGACCGATCGAAGTTCTGGTGAACAACGCCGGTCAGGCGGCCAGCGCGCCCTTCCTCAAGACTGACCTGGCGTTGTGGCAGCAGATGTTGGCGGTCAACCTCACCGGCACCTTTGTCTGCACCCAGGCTGTGCTGCCGCAGATGCTGCAATCGGGCTGGGGCCGCGTGGTCAATGTGGCCAGCACCGCTGGGTTGGTCGGCTATGCCTATGTGGCCGCCTACAGCGCGGCCAAGCATGGCGTCATCGGCCTGACCAAGTCATTGGCACTGGAAGTTGCCAAAAAGGGCATTACCGTCAACGCGGTCTGCCCCGGCTACACCGAGACCGACATTCTGCGCGAGAGCATTGCCAACGTGGTGGCCAAGACCGGCCGCAGCGAGGCCGAGGCCCGCGCCGAATTTGCCAAGGGCAATCCGCAGGGGCGCATCGTGCAGGCCGAAGAAGTGGCCGATGCGGTGCGCTGGCTGTGCAGTGAAGCCGCGTCGTCCATTACCGGTCAATCCATCGCCGTAAGCGGTGGTGAAGTCATGAACTAAAGCCTATGAAAACCGACCCCAGCCTCGCCCTCCTGAATGCGGCCGATGAACTCGGCTTTGAAGCACGTAGCGACCGCAATGACCACGCGGCCCTGAAGCTCTGGCTGCGCATGCTGGCCTGCACCACGCAAATCGAAGACGAAATCCGCCGCCGCCTGCGCACCCGTTTTGACACCTCGCTGGCTCGCTTCGACTACATGGCGCAGCTCTACCGCATGCCCGAGGGCTTGCGCATGAAAGACCTCACGCGCTTCCTGATGGTGACCGGTGCCAACGTCACCGGACTGACCGACGACCTGGAGCGCGATGGGCTGGTGGAGCGCAGCAGCAGCCCCACCGATCGCCGTTCCTGGATCGTCAACCTGACGCCCAAGGGGCGCGCCCACTTTGAGTCCATGGCGGCCGAGCACGAGGCCTGGATTCTGGAACTGTTCTCGTGTCTCGATGCCCGCACGGTCAACCAGCTCTATTCCCAACTGGGTGCCCTGCGCGTGCACCAGGTGGCGCAAGCCGAAACCCCATCCAAAGACTAAACACCCGGATTTCCACGCATGACCCACCCCATCGATCCCTCTTTGCTGGCAGGCAACCGCAAACCCATGGCGGGCTACCAGGCCACGCACTTTCTCTGGCAATGCGACAACGGTGTTGCCACCATCACGCTGAACCGGCCCGAGCGCAAGAACCCGCTCACCTTTGACTCGTATGCCGAGTTGCGCGACCTGTTTGGCGCGCTCAAGTACGCACCCGACGTCAAGGCGGTGGTCATCGCGGGCGCCGGTGGAAATTTTTGCTCCGGCGGTGATGTGCATGAAATCATCGGGCCGCTGGTGAATTTGCCGGCCCCGGAACTGTTGATGTTTACGCGAATGACTGGCGACCTGGTCAAGACCATGCGCGCCTGCCCGCAGCCGCTGATTGCTGCCGTAGACGGCATTTGCGCCGGTGCCGGTGCCATCGTGGCCATGGCCTCGGACTTGCGCATCGGAACCGCGCGCAGCAAAACCGCATTCTTGTTTAACCGGGTTGGCCTGGCCGGTTGCGATATGGGCGCCTGCGCCATGTTGCCGCGCATCATCGGCCAGGGACGCGCCAGTGATTGGTTGTACAGCGGTCGCTCTGTGGGGGGCGAAGAAGCCGAGCGCAGCGGGTTCTTGAACCGCCTGGTTGCACCGGAGGCACTGCTGGCCGATGCCCAGGCCTGGGCGCGTGATATTGCGTCGGGCCCCAGCTTTGCCAACGGCATTACCAAGACCATGCTGCACCAGGAGTGGAGCATGACGATTGACCAGGCGCTGGAGTCCGAGGCACAGGCGCAGGCCATCTGCATGCTGACCGGCGACTTCCGCCGCGCCTACGAGGCCTTTGTGGCCAAGCAGCGCCCTGTGTTTGAAGGCAACTGACATGAGCGACACGCAGTACCTGCAATGGCCCTTCTTTGAAGCGCACCATGCCGAGCTGGCGACCACGCTGGACGCTTGGGCCGCTGAACACATTGTTTCCTCGCATGGCAGCGATGTGGATGCAGAATGCCGCGCGCTGGTGAAGGCGCTCGGGCAGGCCGGCTGGCTGCGCCACGCAGTGGGTGGTACTGCCTTTGGCGGAGCTGCCGATGCCGTGGACACACGCAGCATCTGCCTGATTCGCGAAACGCTGGCACGCCACTCCGGCCTGGCCGACTTTTCTTTTGCCATGCAGGGGCTGGGTTCCGGCGCCATCAGCCTGAGCGGCACGGACGCGCAAAAGCGCGCCTACCTGCCGCGCGTGGCTGCGGGTGAGGCGATTGCCGCTTTTGCCCTGAGCGAGCCGGAAGCTGGCTCCGACGTGGCGGCCCTGCAATGCAGTGCCCGCATCGAAGGCGACCATGCCATCCTGAATGGCAGCAAGACCTGGATTTCCAACGGCGGCATCGCCGACTTTTATGTGGTGTTTGCCCGCACAGGCGAGGCCGCAGGGTCGCGCGGAATCAGCGCCTTTATTGTGGATGCCGGAACCCCGGGCTTCGAGATTGCCGAACGCATTGACGTGATCGCGCCGCATCCGCTGGCTACGCTGCGCTTCACCGAATGCCGCGTGCCATTGAGCCAACGGGTGGGCGCGGCGGGTGAGGGCTTCAAGGTGGCGATGCGCACGCTGGATGTGTTTCGCACCTCGGTGGCGGCGGCAGCACTGGGCTTTGCGCGGCGCGCGCTCGACGAAGCCATGGCGCGCGCTACGACGCGCAAGATGTTCAACCAGACGCTGGCCGATTTTCAACTCACGCAGGCCAAGCTGGCGCAGATGGCAACCACCATCGACTCGTCCGCCTTGCTTACCTACCGTGCTGCCTGGCAACGCGACCAGGGCCGCAACGTGACCAAGGAGGCCGCCATGGCCAAGATGGTGAGCACCGAAGGCGCACAGCAAGTGATAGATGCGGCGGTGCAAATCTGGGGCGGCATGGGTGTGGTGAGCGAGCACCCGGTGGAGCGGCTGTACCGCGAAATCCGCGCCCTGCGTATTTACGAAGGTGCCACCGAGGTGCAGCAACTCATCATTGCGCGCGAACTGCTCAAAGCCCATCAGGAGGTCTGACATGCCCACTGCCCACATCGACCGCTTTGCACAGCATCACTTGCCGCCGCCTGAGCAGCAACCGGTGTTCACGTTTAGCTTGCCGGAGTTGCAGTTCCCGCAACAACTCAACTGCGCCACCGAATTGCTGGACCGCCATGTGCACGAGGGGCGCGGCGATCGTCTGTGTGTGCAGGGCAGTGGCGAGCGCTGGACGTATCGCGACCTGATGGAGCGGGCCAACCGTGTGGCCCACGTGCTGACGAAGGACATGGGGCTGGTGCCCGGCAACCGGGTGCTGTTGCACACCCCCAATACCCCGATGGCGGTGGCCTGCTGGTTTGGCATCGTCAAGGCCGGCGGCATTGCGGTGGCCACCATGCCGCTGCTGCGCGCCAAGGAGTTGCGCGCCATTGTGGACAAGGCGCAAATCAGCCACGCGCTGTGCGACCTGGGCCTGGAAGAAGAACTGCGCCTGACCATGCCCGACACGCCGCAACTCCAACACATCAAGCACTTTCGCAGTCCGCTTGCAAACGGGTTGGAGGCCGCCATGCAGGCCCATGCCACAGAATTTGACAACGTGGACACTGCCGTGGACGACACCTGCCTGATGGCTTTTACTTCCGGCACCACCGGCGTGCCCAAGGCCACCATGCACTTTCACCGCGATGTGATGGCCGCCTGCGCCTGCTGGCCGCGCCACGTGCTGCGACCCTCTGCCGACGATGTGTTTATTGGCAGCCCGCCGCTGGCCTTTACCTTTGGCCTGGGCGGTTTGGTGCTGTTCCCGATGTCTGTGGGCGCGTCAACCGTACTGCTGGAAAAGGCCGGCCCGCCCCAGTTGCTGGAAGGCATTCGCGACTATGGCGCTACCGTGGTGTTTACCGCGCCTACCTCGTACCGGACACTGGCGGCGCGGGGTGACGAGGTGCGTGCCACCCGGTTGCGCCGATGTGTGTCGGCGGGCGAGGCGCTACCCGCATCCACCCGCAAGCTCTGGCGCGAGGCCACCGGCATCGAGATCATTGACGGCATTGGCGCCACCGAAATGCTGCACATCTTTATTTCGGCTGATGAAGAGCAAGCGCGCCCCGGCGCCACCGGAAAAGTAGTGCCCGGCTACGAAGCCCGCGTGGTGGATGACGCCGGCCAACCGGTGCCGCCCGGCACGGTGGGCAAGCTCGCGGTGCGCGGCCCCACCGGCTGTCGTTACCTGAACGATGTACGGCAGACCAGCTACGTGAAGGGCGGCTGGAATTACCCCGGCGACGCCTACGTCATGGACGAGGAGGGTTACTTCTTCTACCAGTCGCGCACCGACGACATGATCATTTCGGCCGGCTACAACATCGCCGCACCCGAGGTGGAAGACGCCCTGATGCTGCACCCGGCGGTGTTTGAGTGCGCGGTGATTGGCGTGCCCGATGAGGAGCGCGGCCAGGTGGTCAAGGCCTATGTCGCGTTGCGGCCTGGCTATATCGCGGGCGGTGCCACCGTGAAAGACCTGCAGGACTTTGTGAAGAAAACCGTGGCACCTTACAAGTACCCGCGCCAGGTTGAATTTGTGGACAAGCTGCCCCGCACACAAACCGGCAAGCTGCAGCGCTTCAAATTGCGCGAACTGTAAAACTATCAATCAGGAGAACAAGGATGAAACTGCTTCAGCCCCCGCATTGGCCGCGTCCGCGCGGCTATGCCAATGGTGTGATGGCGCGTGGCCAGATGGTGTTTGTGGCGGGCATGATTGGCTGGGACGCCAACGGGCAGTTCCAGTCCGACGACATGGGGGCGCAGGTGCGTCAGGCGCTGACCAATGTGGTGGATGTGCTGAACGAAGCGGGTGCCAAGCCGGAGCACATCGTTCGCATGACCTGGTATGTCACCAGCAAGAAGGAATACGTGGCGGCCTATCCGGAAATCGGCAAAGCGTTCCGGGAACTGATTGGCAGCTTCAACGCGGCAATGACGGCGATCGAGGTGCAGGCGCTGATTGAAGACCGGGCCAAGGTCGAGATCGAAGTCACGGCGGTGATCCCCGACTGACCGGGTCGCCCGGTGGATATACCGGGCTTTACCAGCGCCGGATCAGTTCAGCAGGTACGAGTTCGCCATGTCCTCAAAGTCTTCGGCATCAATAGCAGCATCGTAGGCGGCCTGGGCGGCCAGCGCTTCCTGGGTGTAGGGAATCAGGGGCTTGTCCAGCGGACGCAGTTTGCGGCGGCGCAGTCCGCGCAGTTGCAGCGAACGTTCCATGGTTTGCAAAACCAGCTCCGGCTCCATCATGAGGCTGAAGGGGTTGATGGCAATCGTGGTGTCTTTCATGGCGCTTCTCCGGTTGATCCTTGCGCCGTCGAATGACTTTGGCGCTTGAGTGAACTGTAGCCAGCGAAGCGTTTTTTTGAAGTCGGTAAACGGCTGGAAAGCGTGTAGGAAATTGCCTTACAAGCGTACCGATTCAGCCATTAAGCCGGCACCGCGTCCGGGGCGATCGCCTCGCCCGCCTCAAACAATCGCCTAGCCAGCTCGGCGCCATCTTCCCGCGATAAGCGTTGCACCCAAGCCGACACCAAGTCCTCCGGAACCGCATGCGGCTCAAAGGCAATGCGGGGCAGCACGCGCGCCAGCACCGGCGACGCCACGCCACCGGCCAGCAGCGCCGCGCCAAACCGACTGGCGGCATCACCCATGCGGAAGGCATGGAGGTTGGCGGTGACGATGCGCTCGCCCTTTCTGCCAAACAGGCGGCGCAGTTGCGCTTCGATCAGCTCCACCGGGAAGGGCAGATG
>ERZ1034361.301-NODE-301-length-35191-cov-4.870365_pt1 | contig 35191 bp, 50 predicted proteins | sample MGYA00520617_ERZ1034361 | MGnify/ENA primary metagenome ERZ1034361 (study PRJEB33736, sample SAMEA104284507) | Azolla filiculoides | biome: Urban; feature: Water surface; material: Ditch water | place: Netherlands | collected 2015-10-28 | depth 0-0.1 m ...
TATGTGGGACAAGCTTGGCTTGACGCATCAGATTGCTGCTTATGTGCGTGCCTTTCTGGAATCTACTGAGCTTGAAGCTTCTGCTGGTTTGAAGACTGCTGTCCTTCGCATGGAAGGTGAACTTGGTCTTTCTATTCCTGGCATGGCTTCGCTGCGCTGGAAGCTGTCTGAAGATGAACTGTCTTCCCGCCGTGCTGAACCTTTGAAGAAGGTTGCTTCTTCTGCCCGTTCACGCCTTGCAGTGGTGGACCATGTTTGATGGCCGGATGTTCATTGTTCCTGAATGGATTGAAGCCCATTGTGTGATTCCTGATGGGGATAACCGTGGTTTTGCTTTCATGCTTGGAACTGAACAGCTTGAGTTTGTGGCTAACCATTACACGGTGAAGCCCACTGCTGTTGTTGGCCAGAAGGCTGACGCTTTTGTTTTTCGCCGTTCACAGTTGGTGCGTGCCCAGAAGTTGGGCAAGTCTCCCCTGATTGGCGCGTTTGTTTGTGCTGAAGCTGTAGGCCCTGTCTTGTTTGACGGGTTTGCTGAAGCTGGTGACGTGTATGACTGCCGTGACTTTGGTTGCGGTTGTGGCTGGGTTTATGAATACCAGCAGGGTGAACCTATGGGCCGCACTTGGTCCACTCCCCTTATTCAGATCACTGCTACTTCTGAAGACCAGACTGACAACACTTATGACGCGCTTAGGCCCATGATTGAGCTTGGCCCTTTGTCTGAACTTATCCCGCACACGGGTGAAGAATTTATCCGGTTGCCTAACGGTGGCCGTATTGATGTTGTTACTTCCAAGGCCAATTCACGTCTGGGGCAGCGTGTAACGTTTGCACCCCAGGATGAAACTGGTTTGTGGGTGAAGTCCAATGGTGGCCACAAGCTTGCTACCACTCAACGCCGTGGTTTGGCGGGTATGGGTGGCCGGGCTATTGAAACCACTAACGCCTGGGACCCTGCACAGGATTCTGTGGCGCAGCGCACTTTTGAAGCTGTTGCTAAGGACATCAATAAAGATTTCCGCCAACCACCAAGCAATTTGAGCTTTGGGGATAAGCGGGACCGCCGCAAGATTATGCAGTTCAACTATGCAGGCGCACCCTGGGTGTCTATTGACGCTGTGGAAGCTGAAGCAGCTGAATTGATGGTCAAGGACCGGGCTGAAGCAGAACGCTTCTTTGGTAACCGTGTGGTTGCCGGTTCTGGTGCATGGCTTGACTTCAATGCGTGGCTGAAGAAGTCCCACAAGTCTGAAGTGCCTGCGGGCACACAGATCACGTTGGGCTTTGACGGTTCTGACGTTGATGACTGGACTGGCATTAGGGCTGAAACGCTTGAAGGCTACCAGTTCACACCTACCTACCATGATGGGCGTCCAACTATTTGGAACCCACAAGAATTTGGTGGCCGTATTCCACGCCTGGAAGTTATGGCCGCTTTTGACGAACTGTTTTCACAGTTTGATGTTGTCCGCGCTTATTGTGACCCACCGTATTGGCAGTCAGAAATTGACCAGCTTGAATCCCGGTGGCCTAAGCGCGTTTTTCGTTGGGAGACATACCGCCCAGCACAGATGCACGCCGCCTTGGAACGTTTCAAGACGGATGTGTTGCTTGATTCATCAACGTTCACACATGACGGTGATGAAACTGTGGGGGTTCATATTCGCAACGCTGTTGAAGTAGCAAGACCAAATCAGCGTTATTTGATTTTCAAAGCATCCGAAACGCAAAAGATTGACCTTGCAATGTCATCAGTTTTGGCCCATGAAGCTGCATCAGACGCGCTTGCCGCTGGTGTTCAAGCGGATGAAGAAAATTATGTCTACCTATAAGGAGCCACAATGGACGCTGAAGAAGCTATCCGGCTAGTTCAGCGGATTTATACCCGCTTGAATGCACGCCGCCCAGCTATTCAGACGCGTGAGGAGTATTACCAGGGCGCACAGCCCTTGTCATTCGCAACTGATGAATGGCGCAAGGCTAATGCTTCCCGCTATGCAGGCTTTTCAGATAACTGGTGTGCCCCTGTGGTGAACGCTGAAGCTGAACGTGTCAAGATGACTGGAATCAAAATCAATGATTCCACCCAGGCTGGCCGTTTGCTGTTTGAACAGTGGCAACTGAATGAAATGGATATGCAGTCAAGCCAAGGCTTCGTGACTACGTTTGCTGCTGCAACTTCATTTGTCATTGTGTGGGGTGATTCTTCAGATTCACCACAGGTGACCTGGGAACACCCTTCTAACGTTGAAATTGAATATGACTGGGCTAACCCCCGCATACGCAAGGCAGCGTTGAAGACCTGGGTTGATGACCGCATGGAATATGCAACCCTTTACACCCCTGACTCACTCTGGAAGTTTGAACGCCAGCGCAGTGAAATCTTGAATGAACAGACTTCACAGGCACAGCAGGGCCGTTCTAAGTTCAACGCCACTGGTGGCGGTTGGAAGCCCCGTGAAATCGCTGGTGAATCTTGGCCATTGAACAACCCAATGGGTGTTGTTCCAGTTGTTGAGATTGCTAACCGTCCCACGTTGAAGGGTGACCCTGTTTCTGAGATTCAGGGCGTCATTCCTATGCAGGACGCAATCAACTTGCTTTGGGCATACCTGTTCCTTGCAGCTGATTATGCTTCTATGCCTGCCCGTGTAGTTTTGGGCCAGAAGCCACCACAGATTCCAATTCTTGACGCTGATGGCAAGCAAATTGGCACTAAGTCCTTAGATATGAAGGAACTTGGTGAAAAGCGTATTGCTTGGTTGACCGGGGATAACACCCGCGTTGATCAGTGGGATGCTGCCAAGCTTGATGTCTTCACTGATGTCATTGAACTTGCTGTTGGCCACATTGCCGCACAGACCCGCACCCCGCCAACCTACCTGGTAGCCAACAAGGGCATTTCTAATGTCTCTGGTGACGGCCTGAAGGCTGCTGAAGTGGGTCTGACCAAGAAGGTTATTGAATTCCAAACCTTCGCTGGTCCACAGATTCGTGAAATCTTCCGCTTGATTGCCTTGGCTATGGGTGACCAGTCACTGGCACGTCAGGCACGTCTGGCAACCATTTCTTGGATGAACCCTGAAATCCGTTCAGAAGCACAACTTGCTGATGCACTTTTGAAGAAGAAGCAACTTGGCTACCCGCTTGAATACCTGATGGAACTTGACGGGCTTGACCCCATTGAAGTTGAGCGTGTAACCGCTATGGCGCAGGCAGAAATGTTTGACCCACAGCTTGCTGCTGCTAACCGGGAGCTGAACACCATTGCAAACACCACAAGCGGCAACTGACCATTATCTACTTCAACAGAAGATAAACGTTTCCACCGTTTCCGGGGCTAAAAAGCTTTGGGGCCGGATGGGTACGGACTTTGATACTTCATGGCGCACTATTCGTCCTGAAATGTTGGCGTTTGTTCAGACTGGGCGTATGGCAGCAGCTGTTTCTGCTGCTTCATACACTCCCCAGGTGCTTGCTGAAACTGGACAGTCACTGGAATCTGTAGGGCAAATCATTCCTTCAGCCTTTGTTGCGTATGCACCAGATGGCCGGGCAATGGATTCCTTGCTTGATACTGCTGTGATTCGTTCAAAGATGGCTGTAGCAGGTGGCGCAACGGCTACTGAAGCCCTTTCTACGGGCGGAAAATGGCTCACTGGGACACTGCTTACAGTGATGTCAGATACGTCCCGCAGCGTGGTTTCTGCGGACATTATCCAACGGCCAAAAGTTGGCGGTTATGTCCGTATGTTGAACACTCCATCCTGTTCAAGATGTGTCATCTTGGCTGGCAAGTGGTTCAGATGGAATGAAGGCTTCAAACGCCATGAACGCTGTGACTGTGTTCACATTCCTGCTTCTGAAAACGTTGCAGGCGATATGCGGACAGACCCTTATGAATACTTCAATTCACTGAGCATCAAAGACCAAGAACGTGTCTTTGGTAAACGTGAATCACAAGCTATCCGTGAATTTGGTGCTGACATTTATCGTGTGATGAATGTGAAGCTGCGTGGCCTGGGAACAGCTAAAGGAAACTTGAAGTTTGGTACGCCTACAAAGCGCACCGTTGATGACATTCTTTCCAAGACATCTACCCGTGAAATTGCTATCCAAAACTTGCAATATCACGGCTACATTACTGGCCCGCAAGTTGCTGGTGGAAACATCCTGGGGCGTTACGCAGAAGGTTTTGGCCAGCTGGGTAAGGGTGGCAGGGCACGCGCTGCTTCTGATGCGATTGCAACAGCCCGCGCAACTGGCCTGCGTGATCCATTGAACAGGTACACCATGACAGCTGCTGAACGCAGACTGTATGACGCCAAATACAAACTTGACCAAGCCCGCCTGGGAATTTATCCCAGTTCAGTGGGTATGAACTCTGCTGACCTGTATGCGCCAACGAAACCAGTTACCCCTGAACAGTTGGCCATCTTTGAAGGCAACTACGCAAATGAGATTGCGAAACTGCCCACAGCAAGCCCTTCCGTGCTGAACCTGGCACGCGTCCTGGGCATTCTCTAGACTTCCCGCTTCTAACTGCGGGTTGTGTCGCGCAATGCGGCATTCACCAACACAAGGAGCAATTCCTGATGTCAGAAACAACAATCACCACTGAGCCTGAAGCTGAAGTCAGCATTGATGAAACCATCACTGTTGACACAACTGAAGCCCCTGAACTGGATGACGCAGACGCTGAAAGCGGTCTGGGTGATGCAGGTAAGAAGGCACTGGATTCAATGAAAGCAAAGCGCAACGCTGCTATTCGTGAAGCCAAGGAGTTGAAAGCTGAACTTGACCGTATCAAAGCTGAAGCGGAATCCGCATCCAAGCCTGCTGAAGAACAGGCCCTGGATGCTGCCCGCCGTGAAGCAACGGTTGAAGCAACCCGCAAGGCAAATGAACGCATCCTGCGTTCTGAGCTTCGCGCAGCTGCCAAGGGAAAGCTTGCAGACCCTACGGACGCACAGCTTTACATTGACGTTACCAACTTTGAAGTTGGTGATGACGGTGAGATTGATTCTGACGCTTTAGAAGACGCTATTGACGAACTGTTGGCCCGCAAGCCGCACTTGTCTGCTGCACCTAGAACCCGGTTTGACGGTAACGCAGACCAGGGCGTGAAAGGTAAGGCTGCAACGCCGTCACAGCTTTCTGAATCAGACCTTCAATCCATGAGCCCAGAAGAAGTCAACACTGCACGCCGTGCAGGACGTTTGAACAAGCTTCTAGGAATCAACTAACCCACACTAAGGAGGTAGCCAAATGGCTATCAGCAACTTCATCCCCACCCTGTGGTCTTCCGCAATCCTTGAGAACTTCAAGGCTTCGCAGGCCATCATCCCTACCCTAAACAAGCAGTACGAAGGCGAAATTGCCGCAGGAAACATTGTTAAGGTCACCGGAATCACCACCCCTGCAATTCAGGACTACTCCACTGCACGCACCCTGACCATTGATGCACTTGCTGACTCAACTCAGTCACTTGCTATCAACCAGGAAAAGGCATTCAGCTTCAAGGTTGATGACATTGACCGCGTTCAGGCTGCTGGTTCGTTTGAGCCTGTAACCGCTGACGCTGGCCGTGCGCTTGCTGAAGATTCTGAGTCCTACGTCATTGCACAGATGAAGGCAAACGGTACTTCCGCTGGAACCACCGCAATCACCACTTCTGCACACGCATTCGCAGCTGTTGTTGCAATCCGTCAGGCACTTGGCAAGGCAAAGGTTCCTGCTTCGCAGCGTTACCTTGCTGTTTCGCCTGAGTTCGCTTCGCTTCTGCTTGCAGAAGGTTCCAAGCTGACCAGCGCAAACACCGCAGGTTCTGACGGTGAGCTTCGCAACGGTGTTCTGGGCAACCTGCTTGGCTTCACTGTTATCGAACACAGCCTTCTTACCCACACCAGCAACCGTCCTGCTGCTATCGGCTACCACGGTCCTTCCGTTGGTTACGTTGGTCAGATTGCAAAGACCGAAGCTGGCCGTATGGAGTTGGCATTTGCTGACTACGTTCGTTCGCTGAACGTATACGGCGCAAAGGTTCTGCGTGCAACCGCAGTTCAGACCTGGCTGCCCGCTGCCTAATAGCAGCTAACAACCCCGCCCTTTTGGGCTAAACGTTAGGAATTATGGTGGAAGCATTCGCAACATACACAGACCTTGAAACGCGTCTGAACCGTGTCTTCACGGCCCCAGAACGTACCTGGGTCACCGCATTGCTTGCGGATGCTTCCACCTACCTGCGTGATGACGTACTTGGTGGGCAGCAAATCTTCCCCCAGTCCACGTCAGAGTTCACGGCCTATCCGGTTGGTGGATGGATTGATCTGCCACAGCATCCTGTGGTTGATGTTCTATCTGTCACCCGGAATGGCTTGAACGTAGCTTTCACCCGCCGTGATGATGCTGTCAAAATTAACGGTGATGACGCGGCTGTGGTGACGTTCACTTATGGTTTCGCAACCGCCCCTGAAATGCTGAAGCGTTGGGCTTGCGTACTTGTTTCCCAGGCACTCATTCCTTTGGAATTGAAGCTTGGTATGACCGTTGGCGGTCTTTCTTCTGTGGCCCTTGATGATTTCAAGGTTTCCTTTGCTTCTGGTGCTGAACAAACTGGAATGGAGCTGTCACAGCGAAACATTGACGCATTGCGTTCAATGTATGGTTCTAGCGCATTTGTTACGGAATCGCGGTGAGTATCGCGCAGGCCGCAGTGCTAATGGGCCGCACCTTCGCTGAATCCTTGATGGTTGATGCTTGCACCATCTCCCGCAAGACGGGTGAATCCATCAATGCTGAAACCCTTGAAGCTTCTGCTACTACTGTCCAGCAGTATTCAGGTGTTTGCCGTTTGACTATGCCAGCGACTGTGGCCCGTGATTCTGAATCCGGTTCACGCGTTCTGATTGAACAGCAGTTGATGCTGTCACTTCCCATTGCTACTTCTGGGAGCGTTCGCGCAAATGATGTAGTCACAATCACTTCTTCTGAGAATGACCCCACACTTGTGGGCCGTACTTTCAGAATCGCTGGGGGACACCACCAAAGCCAGGCCACGGCCCGCCGGTTCCCAGTGACTGAAGTAACTCAATGATTCAGTTTGATACTTCTGAACTTGATGCTTTCGCTGCTGACCTTGGCCAGTCTTCAGCCCGTGTGACCCGTAACGTGCAGAAGGCTGTTGAAGTCACTGCCCGCAAGGTCAAAGATGATGCCCGCAAGTTTGCTACTGGTATCAACTACGCCCGTAATTATCCCCGTTCTATCAACTATGACATCCGGTACAAGCTGCCTTTTGAAGTTAGTGCCGCCATTGGCCCTGACAAGAATGGCCCGCAGGGTGCGCTTGGAAACATCCTTGAATATGGATCAGTGAACAACGCACCTGTGAAGCACCTTGGCCCTGCACTGGATAAGAACGAACAAGACTTCGTTGATGGACTTATGAAAGCAGTGGAGGATTCACTGTGATTCTTGAACATAAACAGGCAGTTCTTGCCCGGTTGCGTGAAGATTCTGCCCTGGTCAATAAGACCTTTGATTCTGAAGTGAAAAGCACTAACGGTGCTGCTGTGCCACCTGCTTACTGTGTTGTTTACACGGACCAGGGACAGCGCCAAGTTGAACGCTTGAATGCGTCACAGACCCGTGCAAACTTCACTTTCACCATTCATTCTGTTGGTACTTCAGCAGAACAAGCCCAGGCAGTTGCTGAAAAGGTTTACACGCAGCTTCTGGGGTTCAAGCCCACTATTGCTGGCCGTAACTGCTGGCCTGTGCGGGCTGAAATGTCACAGTCTGTCCGCATGGATAAAGACGTGTTGCCACCCGTGTTCTATGCGGTGGATGAATTCACACTTTCATCAACGCCTGCCTAGGTCACTACAAAGGAGAAAATATGGCCTTCATTCGCGTGCGTGACCTTCGCACAAAGCATGAATATGACGTTCCCACTGAGCTGGTAACGCTTTACCCCAAGAACTATGAAGTGCTTGACAAGGAGCCTGTGGACCAACCACGCGCACCAAAGCATTTTGTACCTGCGCCGGACGGCGAAGGAAACCCCAAAAAGCCCGTGGAAAAGTCAAATAAGGAGTAATGGATATGACTACTGTCATCCCAACCGCCGTCCCAACGGACGAAAACTACATTGTTCAGTGGGTTCCCACTATCGCTGGTGCTAACGGTCCAACCGTTGCAGAGTTCAACGCCGGTGTGGACCTGACCTACTACTTCACGCCTGATGGCTGGAACCCAGGCGGAGACCAGGCAACTGTTGCTGATGACCGCCTGACTGCAAGCCAGACCTTTGAACAGCCTGGCAAGGTAACTGACACCCTTGATGTCATTTACGTCACCAACCCTGCTGTTCCTGCTGAAGACGTTGCTGCAATCACCTTGGTGAAGGACGCATCAGGCTTCATTGTTGTTCGCAAGGCTGTCGCACATGACACCGCTATTGCAACCACTCAGAAGGTAACCGTTATGCCCATCAAGTGTGGTGTCCCCCGTGACATGGCCCCTGAAGCAAACGGTGTCTTCAAGATTGCACAGAAGCTGTTTGTTACTAACAAGGTTCGCCGCAACGTTTCTGTTGTTGCATCTGCGTAAGTAGCCACATAAACCCCTGCCGCCCCGTAAACCCCCCACGGCGCGGGGCGGCAGGTTCTTCACCTTCATAAGTTCGTGGGCCGTGGGAAGGAAAAACTATGTCTTTTGAAGACGCCCTAAAGTCAGCTGCTGTTGGTTACCGTGATGTTTCAATCTGCCTATCTGGGCCACTACGTCACGCCTGGGAAACTAGGACCGCAGCACTTCAGCTTCTTGAACAGAAGATTGAAGAAGACCGCAACAGCGCACCTGCTGATGCACGCCTTGGCCAGAAGTCACCTATGGTGGCAGCCAAGCAGAAACTTGATAAGGAACTGGAAGCACTCAAGCCTGACATTGCGGCTGCATCCATCACCTTGCGTTTCTCTGCACTCCCATTCCTGAAGTGGAATGAACTTGTTATTGCTACCCCCCCGCGTGAAGGCAACGTTGCTGACCGTGTTTGGGGATACAACACCCTTGATTTCTACCCTGCTGCCATGCGCTTGACGGGTCAGAAGGTTGAAGACGGTAAGGCTTCAGAAATCACTAACGATCAGTGGGAACAGCTTGAAGCTGTGCTGACTGATGCTGTGATGGATGACATTGCTGCTGCTATCAACCAGCTGAACCGCAAGGAGGGCGCGGGCGTCCCTTTTTCACTGGCCGATTACGCGAAGACGCAAGACTAAAGCGTGACGTTTCCATTGCTGTTCAGATGGGCTTGGCCCCACGTCAGCTTTGGGGATGGACGCCGGAAACTGTCACGGAATATGAATATGACGCTGATGGGCGTCTGGTTCGTTCCATTCAGCGCACAGAATCGGCCTGGGATGAAGACCAATACGGTTTGGTTGCAGCTTCAGCAGATATTGAATCTGACTTGCATAGCTGCGGGCATCCGCTTTCTGAAACAACTTCATGGGAAGCGGACGAACTAAACCGTCACAGAACAATCATTTATGAAGCAGGGCCGCCACAGGCGTGCCAGGCTTGCCGGGTTCTTCAGCGTAAGCGCAAAGAATATGAAGATTCTGGTTCTGTAACCCCTGACCAGCTGTGGTCTGTGTCTAAGAAGAAGGCTTGATTGCCAGCCAGGGACTTAGACCGCCATTCCCCCGCCTAGCTTCCTTGTGAAGCTTTATTTTTTGGAGCTTCCATGACGCAACGCACTGCTGACGTAACAATCACAGCAAATGTCCGTGGTGCGCTTGCAGGCTTTGAACAGCTACGCGGAAAGGTCAAGCAAACTTCTTCAGAAATGATGAAGTCAGCTACAGACAATGAACAGGCTTGGACCCAGGTTGGTCACAGTATGTTGGCCATTGGCGCACTTGCCGGTGCAGGTGTAGCCCTGGCCGTTTCTAAGTTCGCTGAATTTGATAAGGCCATTTCAGGCATTGAAGCAGCCACACATGAATCTGCCGCAAGTATGGGGCAACTTCGTGAAGCTGCTTTGCAGGCCGGGTCTGACACAGTATTCACTGCAACTGAAGCTGCTAACGCTATTGAAGAACTAGCTAAGGCTGGCATTTCAACTTCTGACGTACTAGGTGGCGCACTTTCTGGGTCCTTGGACTTGGCTTCTGCTGGTTCTTTGGGTGTTGCAGACGCAGCTTCTATTGCTGCAACAGCTATGACCCAGTTCAAGCTAAAAGGTTCTGAAGTTCCCCACATTGCTGACTTGCTGGCCGCTGGTGCTGGAAAAGCCCAGGGATCAGTGGAAGACCTTTCTGCTGCACTAAACCAGGGCGGTCTGGTTGCTGCACAGACTGGTTTGAACATTGAAGAAACCACTGGAACGCTTGCAGCGTTTGCTTCTGCTGGTCTTTTAGGTTCAGACGCTGGTACTTCTTTCAAGACCATGTTGCAACGTTTGACGCCTATCTCTCAAGAAGCGCAAAACAAGATGGACGAACTGGGAATTTCTGCCTATGACGCCCAGGGCAACTTCATTGGCATGGAAAAGTTTGCCGGTAACCTTCAGGGCGCACTGAAAGACTTGACCCCTGAAGCGCGTAACTCTGCACTTGGAATCATGTTTGGTTCTGATGCTGTGCGTGCCGCGTCTGTTATTTACAACCAGGGTGAAGAAGGAATCAAGTCTTGGACTGACAAGGTTGATGACAGTGGCTACGCTGCTGAAACTGCACGCCTGAAACTGGACAACCTTTCTGGTGACGTTGAAAAACTTGGCGGGTCTTTTGATACCGCACTAATTAAGTCTGGTTCAGGTGCAAACGATTCACTTCGTGCGCTAGTCCAGACTGCTACTAACGCTGTTGATGCGTTTGGGAAGCTTCCAGACCCCGTACAAGGCGCAGCTTTGACTGTTGGCGTTCTTGTGGCGGGCATTGGCCTTCTGGGTGGCGCATTTATGACAGTGATGCCAAAGATTGCTGCAACTAAAGCAGCCATGGACACACTGAACATTTCTGTTGGCGGCATCACCAAGAAGGGTGCTATTGCCGCTGTAGCTTTGACCGCGCTTGCTGGTGCTGCTGGTTCCTATGGAAGCACCATGCAGTTGACTGCGGATGACCAGGAACGTTTGAACCAGGCACTGAAGAACGGTGACTTTTCTGGAATTTCTAGTGAATTCCAGGACATGAACGGCTATGCCCTTTCGTTCAAGGACACTTTGAAGAAGTTTGGTTCAGATAACTTCTGGTTCAACTATGCAGCAGGCCCCCAGCAACTCAATGGCGCAATCAAGGGCTTGACCTTTGGCCTTGTTGACCTGGGTGCATGGGCTGATAAAGACAAGGCAAAACTTGCCCAAATGTCTAACGGCCTGGCTGATATGGCTAAGACTGACCTGAAGACGGCTACCAGTTCATTCAATGAACTTGTCACTGCTGCTGGTGGCGGGGATGAAGCTATCAAGCAACTGCTTGCTACGTTCCCTGAATACAAGGCACAGCTGACAGCTATTGCTGCTGAACAGGGCAAAACGAACCTGTCAACCGAAGATTACATTGAGCTTGCACAGGGCAAGGGTGTTACTGCACAGCAGGCTTTCCGTGATGCTGCTGCCAAGTCTGAATCCGCACTTCAAGGTGTTGGCGCATCAGCTGATGACAGTTCTGGGAAGATCAAAGACCTGGGTGACCAAATCCGCAACTTTGGTTCAATCACTCTTGATGCTAACGCTGCACAGCGTGGACTTCAGCAGGCTGTTGATGACGCTACTGCTTCATTCAATGAGAATGGCGCAACGCTGGACATCTCTACCCAGGCAGGCCGTGACAATGCTGCTGCGCTGGATGACATTGCTAGGGCTGCTGCTGAATCTGCTGCTGCAACGTGGGAAAAGACTGGTTCTGAAAAAGACCTTCAAGATTCCCTTGCAACGTCCCGTGATTCACTGATTTTGCAGGCACAACAGTTTGGTATGACTGAAGAAGAAGCTAAGGCTTACGCTGACCAGGTTCTTGCTACCCCTGAAGAAGTAATCACTAAGGTGACACTTCAGGGCGTTGATGAAGCTTCACGCGCACTTCAGGCTTGGTATGACGGCTGGGGTGGAAAGCCACCACTGGTTTTGAAGGTTGGCGTTATGCCTTCCACTACCAATGACAATTCACTTCTGAACAGGCTTGGCTTCACGTTCCCTAATGCTGACGGTGGAATGTATGACTACCAAGCTTTTGCTTCTGGTGGTTTTGCAACTGGAATCTATAAGGGACGCCCAGGCGGTATTCACAAGTTCGCTGAACCTGAAACCAACTGGGAAGCCTACATTTCTGGCAAGCCAGGGCAGGAATCACGCAACCGCAAGATTGCTTCTGAAGCCCTGAACCGTTTGGGCGGCAACTCTGCCAACTATGCCAGCGGTTCTGCACTAGCTTCTAGCAGCGTTTCTAACGTGAACACCAGCGGTGACACGTTCAATGCAACGTTTGCACTTACTCCACAAAGCGGCCAGCCACTTGCTGACCAGGTATTTAGTGCGGCCCGCCGTTTGAAGGTTCGCACGCAGGGAAGGCGTTAGTCATGTCAGATGTTACGTTCACGATTGAACGCACCGGATTCCCAACAATCACTTTAGACACTGAAGGCGGTGGCCCTTACGGGTTGCAGGTTTCTTCAGCAGGTCTTGGTGTTGCCCCTATTTCTCCACGCTTCTTAGAAGGTGCGGGAAATGGTGGCATCTACCAGGGTGAACGTGTTGGTATGCGTCCCTTGGATTTGGGAATCATCATGCTGGGTGAAGACCGCCTGCACGTTGGTGAACTGATCCGTGACTTGGCTAACTTGGTGCGTGCCCGTAAGAACAAGCCACTGCCTAAGTTGGTGGCCACTTACAACACGGGTGAAGTGTTTGAGCTGCCTTTTGTGTACGTTTCAGGTCTTGAATTGGACTATACGGAAGCATTGCCAACCATGTACCGTGCCCAGCTTTCGCTGATGTGTCCTGACCCTTTCTGGACGGCCCGTGACGCAGTAACTTTCACTATTCAAAACAACGCATTGGTTGAAGGCTTGCTACCTGACCTTGCTGAACTGCACGTCATGGCTTCTTCAGCTATCGGCACTGTGCCTATTACTAACCCTGGTGATGTTGAAGCTGATGTGACGTGGCGTATTACTGGCCCTGGCGGTCCTGTAACTGTGCAGGTTGACGGTGTTGGTTTTGTTTATGAAGCTGCACTTGCTGAAGAAGAAGTTGTCATTGTTGATGGCCGCCAGAAGACTGTCATTGACCAGGACAGCGTTAGCCAGTACGCAAACCTTGGAACTGCACCAAAGTTCCCCACATTGCCTGCTGGAGCTTCCAACGTGTTCATTAGCATGACTGATGCTGTTGCAAACGTGTCTTCTGTGACTGGCTTCTACAAGCCCCGCCGGGAAGTGATTTTCTAAAGTGGACGTTGAACAGTTCACAGTTGAAGTCCGTGATGCCAACTTGGTGCGTGTAGGTCAGTTCACGGCTAAAGACCTTACAGATTTTCTTGTTGTTCCCCGTGCCAACCAGGTTGGTTCATGGAGCATCAAACTTCCAGCCAATGTCATTAGTGACGCTGGTGTGGAATCTCCCCACATCTTGTGCAATGAATTACGCATTCCAGGTTCAGGCATCATTGTGACCGGCCCTGGTGGGGTAATTCTTTCCGGCCCTATGGTTTCCCCTACCTATGACGCGTCTACTTCTGACCCAGGTGGGACGTGGACTATTGAAGGCGTTTCAGACCTGATTCTTTTGGCTGACGCACTGGCATGGGGTGACCCTTCCACCTATTCGCTGACGAACCAGAACACTTCTAATGACGTGCAGACTGACGTTGCTGAAACTTTGATTCATTCTTATTTGTCACGCAACATTGGTGCTGATGCAGTCACTGAACGTGCAAATGCCCGCCTAGTTTCTGCTACAGACCAGGGCCGTGGCCCGGTATTGCAGAAGTCCCCACGTTTCCAAAACTTGCTTGAGCTGGTTCAGGAAATTGTGACCGGCACTGATCTATTAGTTGATGTGGTTCAAGTTGATGAACAGCTTGAATTGCGTGTGACTGAATCTGCTGACTTGTCTCTGGCTGTCCGTATGGACATTGAGAATGACCAGCTTTCTTCTTCACAGTTCCACTACACCGCACCGGGCGTCACAGACGTTTTGGTTGCAGGTATGGGTGACGGTGTTGCTAGAACTATCATCAACCGTTCTAACGCAACTGCACAGGCGGCTTCTGCTGCATGGGGTAGACGTATTGAACGTTTTGTTGACCAACGTCAGACAGATGTTCTTGCTGAACTTGAACAGGCTGGTGATGAACTTCTGGCCACTGAAGGTGACACGGTAAAGGCGTTCCAGGTTGTCCCTAATTCAAACCTTGGTTTGGTTTATGGAATCAACTGGAGTGTTGGGGCTAAGGTCACCATTGTTATTCAGGGTGTGGAATCTGTAGCTGTCACTTCTGAAGCACCTATTTCCATCACTAAAGAAGGTGTCTTTGTAGGCGCGACAATCGGTAATTCTGTTTCTGCTTTTGATTGGGAATCAATCATTGAAACGAAACAGTCCACTTTGGATGCCCGCGTTTCTTCTTTGGAAACTGCTGGTTCTGGTTCTTCTGGTGGGGCATTTGGAAACCTAGATAACGGTTTCCCCAATTCAACTTTTGGCGGGGTTACCGCCATTGACTGTGGAGGAATCTAGTGACTATTCAGATACAGCACCGCCGTGGTACTGCTGCGGAATGGACTTCAGCAAACCCTACTTTGGCTGCGGGTGAAATGGGTGTTGAAACTGACACTCTTAAGGTCAAGATGGGGAACGGCACTTCTGCCTGGACTGCGCTGCCTTACTTCACGCAGGGTGCAACTGGTGCAACTGGTGCAACTGGTGCGACAGGCCCCACGGGTGCAACTGGCCCAACTGGTCCACGCGGTCTGACTGGCCCTGCAAACTCTTTGACTGTTGGCAGTGTTGCTGGTGGAGCTGCGGGCAGTACGCCTGTTGTTGAAATCACTGGTGATGCACCCAACCAGTCTGTTGCTTTCACTATCCCAAAGGGTGACAAGGGTGACGCAGCTACGGTTGCTGTGGGTACTACTTCTGCAACTGCTGCTGGCACTTCCCCAACGGTTACAAATTCTGGCACTACGGGTGCTGCTGTGTTGGACTTCACTATTCCTAACGGTGTGGGCGTCCCTACGGGTGGAACTACGGGCCAGGTTGTCCGCAAGACTGCTTCTGCTACTGAATGGGCAGATAACAAGCTCAGTGATCTGAAGGACGTTACCCTTTCCAGCCCAGCTACGGGCCAGGGTTTGACTTATGACGGTGCTAAGTGGGTGAATGCCACCCCTGTGTCTGCACTTAGTGGTTTGAGTGATGTCACTATTGCTTCGCCCGCTGATAAGCAGGTGTTGCAGTATGAGACTTCTTCAGGGAAGTGGAAGAACAAGCAGGCTACTGGTGGGGTGTCTGTTTCTGATACCACCCCTGATTCACCTATTGATGGTGACGCGCTTTTCTATTCTGCTGATGGCACTATGTTTGTGCGTTATAACGATGGCACTTCTGTGCAGTGGGTGCAGCCTAATGCTGTGTTGTCTTCGCAGGTTGAACAGCGTTACTACTCACCCAACTACCTAATCAACGGTGCGCTTGAAATCAATCAGCGTTCATTCAGCAGCACTACAAGCAATAATGTCTATGGTTTTGACCGTTGGCTTTTTGAATACTCAAGCGGGACTTCAACCTATTCGGCTCAAACATTCACGCCGGGGACGGCCCCACTTGCGGGGGTTGAAGGCACAAACTACGCCAGAATTGTAACAACCGGACAGACCGGGACAGGCTGTTACAGCTTGTTAGAGCAATATATCGAAGATGTCCGCACCCTTGCCGGGCAGACTGTCACTGTTTCATTTTGGGCTAAATCTGCAAGTGGTTCACCGCTTGTTGGAATTGGTTTTGAACAACGGTTTGGCGTGAGTGGTTCTAGCACGGTTTACGTTGCTTCCAGCGTGACGATTGGCACAGTTTGGGCAAGATACTCCGTGACCATGACACTTCCAGCAATTACTGGGAAGACTATTGGCGCAAGCAACGCTTTGCTTTTACGTCTTTGGGTGTCTTCTGGGTCTGTCTTAACTTTTGCTTCTGGAATAAATGCTATTCAAAACAATACTTTTGACTTTTGGGGCGTGCAGGTGGAGCAAGGCACTACGGCTTCCCCTTTCCGCCGTAATGCGAACAGTTTGCAGGGTGAACTAGCCGCGTGCCAAAGGTACTACTACCGAACAAGTGGTTCTGGTTGGGGCGGTATTGGTAACGCAATAGGGCAGTCAGCAACTACGGCAATCGGATTCATAAACTTTCCAGTGAAGATGAGAACGGTCCCACATACTTTTGAAGTTTCTGGCGGCGGCGTTGATGACGGATCAACTGCTTATTTTTCTGCAACCAGTACCACAGCCCCATACTGTAGCGACAATGTTGCAGGGTTGCAGATGTATTTTGCAAGCGGATTAGTTCAATTTAGGGCTTATGAAATCAGAGCTTCTGGAACTGCTTATTACGGATTTAGTGCGGAGCTTTAGACATGAAAAAATATATGCTGACAATTTCGATTTTGCGAGAAGTTGAGTATCAATCCATTTCTACTACTTCAAATGATGTTGATTTCATTTCATTTTCCGCTGATGTTGACAACGCTGCATTTCAAGATTTTCTGGCACAAGCTCAGTTGTCATTTGAAGGTGTACTAAATCTGGAACCAAATACTTGGTTTGACTTCCCGGAGGAGACAGCATGACCGGAATGGATTTCCCTTCATCCCCTATGAACGGCACGCAGACTGCTGACGGACGTTACTATTTCGATTCGTCTGTGGGCACTGCTGGTGGTTGGCGTTCAACACCGCTACCTGTAGGCGGCTTGCCTGCCGGTTCCATCATGCAATGGGCAATGCCTACCCTGCCAGCTAACTGGCTATTGTGTGACGGTTCTGCCGTGTCACGTTCTGTCTACAGTTCACTATTTGCAGTAGTGGGCACTACTTATGGCACGGGTGACGGATCAACAACCTTCAACTTGCCAGACATCCCCAACGGGACTACTTCTGGCATTGTTGGACAGGTTGTTGGCACAAATGCAATCGTCCTAACTAACACCACTGTTGCTGACCTTCCGGGTATGGCCACCACTGTGGCAATGAAGGCAGGGCGAACCTACAAGCTGACCTTCTCGTCATCTCAAATGGCTTCGCAGCAGACAAGTTCCAACCGTTTACAGCTCATTTATGTTTTGAATGGGACAGTTATTGAACGACAGTATTTTGGAAATGCTGTAGCAAATAACTACGGTAATCCTTTCACTTCTGAGGTGTATTACACGGCGGTAGCTGATGGCTCTGTTGCGCTAAAAATACAAGCCTTCATTGATGTTGGTTCCGGGACTTACTCTTTTTATGCAGATAGCGGCACGTCTAAAAATATTTTCACTGTTGAGGATTTGGGTGAGGGGACGGCTTCGACTGTCCGTCAACGTCACATCATCAAGGCTTCTGCTGGTTGGACTGCTGGGGATAGCGAACTGGCAACCCGCATGGGAGTTGTTGAAAGCCGAGACCTATCCCGCCAAACAGTAATCACAAGAAGGATAATTTCAGCACTCAACTCTTTCACTTCGACTTCTTACGTTACGTTCCCAAATAGTGCAGACAGAACAGCTATGACAATTAGCTTCACAAAGCGCAGGGCAGACACAAAATTACTTGTTCGTGTCAACGTATCCGGTGAATGGTCAGCAGCCACACCCGCCTATGCCTACGCTGGCATAAAAGTTGGTTCAACAAACTATGACGTTGCTCAACAGAGATACAACAACAGCGGAACCCGCATGGGCTTTTCTGGCGAAAACGAAGTGGCCGGTCTCTCCGCTGGGGTTTATACGATTGAACCCATTGTCCGCGTTGCTGCCGGTGCATGGAATATGTATACGGGTGACGACTATCTCTTTTACACGGTAGAAGAAACTTACTAACAAACTAAACATTCCCCACAATCTGACGCCCCGGCATGGGGCGTTTTCTAGTTAAGGAGCAGCCATGGCTGAACGTTCATATCCATTCGTTGATGGGGCAACCACTGACGCTGAATTCTCAACCATGTTTGACCAAATCATTGGTTCAGGCGTGCGTTATGGATCAGCAGGTGAAGACCTGACAGTGACCGCTGACAGTAGCGGTTTGAACGTGAAGGTTCAGCCAGGTGTAGGTTTCGTCCGTGGCACGTTCTACAAGAATGACGCCATCAAAACTTTGACCATTGCGGCAGGTAACAGCAACCCCCGCATTGATGCCATTGTTCTACGCCTTGCCTATGGCACAACCAACAGCATCACCTTGGCAGTCATCCAGGGAACCCCAGCGGTGAACCCTGCTGCCCCAACGATTGCTTCCAGCGATACAGGAACAACTGAATTCTTACTGGCACACATCAACGTTCCAGCATCTGCTGCAACCATCAACAGCGGCAACGTTGTTGACAAGCGCATCATGCTTGGAAGCTACAACCACTTTTGGACCACTACTGCACGCCCAACCCGTCCCGGTTCTATCGGCTTCAACACCACCACCGGCAAGGTTGAAAAAACTGACAACGGCACTGTCTGGAAAGACGTTGTTGGATACGGCGATTCAATCACCGCAGCAATGCTTTCTTCTAGTGAACAACTGCTGTTGAACGTGGGCCGTGTGAATGGTTCCAAAATGTCTGTTCAGGAAACTGCACCAGCTAACCCGCAGGTCAATGACCTTCACTTCTTCTAAGGGGTAATTGATGGCCAGTTCAATTTCTGGAAGTTCCAGCCAAACAACTGATTCAGGTTCTAACCAGTCAACTGTTACTGGTTCAGGAACTATCACAATCACTGTTGGTGCATTCAGCGGGCAACAGTCTTACGGCTATGTAACCATTGGCGGCGTCACTCAAACCATTGCTGGCCCAACTGGTATATCCCAGGGCGGCAGTTGGAGCTGGAGTGCAAGCAGAACCTATGACCATCCACAAAATGGTTACCGTGGTCCTGTAGACGTTTCTGTTTCATTTGGAATTGATGGCAGCGGAAACCAGTACCATGCCAATTCAACAGGTGCTGGAACTCAAGGCGCAGTTGACTTTGACCGCCGCCCAGGTAACGCATCATTTGCTTCGATTTATAGAAGCTTTGATGACTATTACGTTGGGCAAAACGGTGTTAGCTCACCCGCAACAGGACTTGTCTACTACACAGAACGTTCACAAAACGGTGGTGGCTGGGGAGATCAACGCACAGGAACTGCTAACTGGTATTCAAACCTTCCATTTGGAAGCACCCAGCAATTCCGTGCCCTGACTTCTAACGCTGACGGGGACAGTGCAGGTGGCTGGCAGTATTCAGCTGTTTACTCTGTTCCCAACATTCCTTCAGCACCGGCATCAATCACACCATCAACCCCGTCAGCACTGTCTTGCACAGTAACCACTGGCATTGCACCAGAAAATGGTGCAGGAATTTCTGCCTACTATGTGCAGGCTTCCCCAGATAACGGCACAACTTGGTTATCTGCACAGTTGATGACAAACCGTTCATACACATTCACTGGGCTAACCCCCGGTGCTACCTACAAATTCAGAACCTATGCAGTCAATGAAATGGGTGCAGGTTCTGTAGCACTATCCGCAAGCACATTTGTGCCCGCTGGTGGCAGACGCTGGAACGGCACTGCATGGATACCAAACCAGATTGCTAGACGCTGGAACGGCACTGCATGGGTAGAACTGACCAAAGCTAAACGGTGGACCGGCACAGCCTGGGTTGACCTTTCATAATTCGCAAACATAAGGGACGCAATGACTATCTATGACTGTCCAGCAATGAGCTGGCAAGACTTTCTGAACATCCCTACTGGAGAAACCGTGTTCAACCACGGGGCTTCAGAATGCGTAGCTTTGGCAAACCTTTACAACGAAGGTGTCCTAGGCGGTGGATTCGTCCAGGTAGGTTCAGCACTTCAATGGTGGACCAATGGCAACGTGGCAGCAGTCCACGGATTTGACCGCATAGATTCCAGCCCACAAGTTGGTGACATCTTCATTGCTTCCGGTGATCTATACAACCTGCCCTTTGGACACATTGGTGTTGTTGTGCGTTCCTGGGATGGGGCCACGTTTGGAACTATGGAACAGAACGTTGGTGGGGAATACGTTTCACGCCATGACCGCACCATGGCTAACGTGGATGGTTTCCTGCGTCCCCAGAACCAAGCACCATTGCAGACTGCACCACCCGCACTGGCTTCCACACAGCGTCAGGCAGGCCCTGAAGGTGTATTCCGCAGGGAAGCACCAAGCACACAATCTGCACGCTTAGACGGTGACCTTGAAGCTAACGAAGTTGGCAACTTTGTGAACTGGGTACACGGCGAAAACGTCAACGGCAATGATGTCTGGTTCCAAGGAGTATCAGGCAACTGGTTCTGGTCAGGCGCGTTCACGTCACAGTCAGTTGATGGCCTGGTTGATGTAACCCCTGCACCACCTGCACCTGAAGTTCCCATCATCCCACCAGCTGAACCAACACCAACCCCAGTTGAGACAACCCCAGCCCCGGTTGAACCAGCTAAACCTAAACCCGAAAATATTGAACACAAGGAGAAGCCCGTGTCAACGCCTTCAGCAGTACCCACAAGCCCAGAACATCTAAAGGCAGCACTTGACCGCCAGGCAGCGTTAGCTTCTACCGTGAAGCCAGCAGACCTTGGTTCCATCATCACGAACAACAAGGCACGCAAAATTGTTTGGGCTGTCTATGGCATTGCTGGACTGTTCATTATTGGAATCATGGGTGGCCTTACCGCTGCACAGTGGATTGCCCCAGAATGGTTCATTTTCTCAACCGGCGTCTACACCGCTATTTCACCAGCCTTTGCTTCTTTAGCAATGGCGAACATTGACACGAAGAAGTAGCAGTCATGCCTGAACCTACAATCAATGATGTTCTGGTCATCTTGGCCAGGCTTGAGTCTAAGCAGGACGCCATGAACGACAAGCTTGACAAGCTTGAAAACACAACTGCACATCACTGGAAGAAACTTAGTGAACATGATGTTGAGATTGAACTACTCAAACAACGTCAAGGTCCACGGGTACACATTTCTTCTTGGATTGCCATGGTTGTTGGTTCGCTTGGATTCATTGCAGCTTTTGTCACCTGGGTAGTGAAGTGATGGATAAGGCTTCAGACTTCCTTGGTGAATACGTTGTGCCTATTGATCCCATGGATGAATTCCAATGTGACAGCTGTCAATAGCTCATTGATTCCCGGCCATGTCTAACGTGGACCGGGCGCACCCACCCCCATTCAGATTCATTTCTGGGTGGGGGTGGTTTTTCTATTCCCTGGCTACACTTTCACCCATTTTCAAGAACCCAGTGTTTACAAGGAACTTCATTGGCTACACCTATGGCTACACTTGTCCACATCCTGGGGATAACACCTACAGGCTTAACTAAAAAAACCCCCGTGTTTACAGGAGTTTTTCTAGTAGCTGGAGCGGGGCTCGATCCCGCGACCTCACGATTATGAGTCGAAAAATATGGTAGTTTTTTACCTATAAAGGCAAGCATTTTCACAGAAACCGCACAGAATAAGGGGTCAGGAAAGGGCTAGTCTGGTCTAGCAATGGCTACACCAATGGCTACACCTAGCAGAAAATCGTAAGGTCAGGACGAAATGGCAACGAAAACATCCCAACGTGGAAAAGGTGAAGGTGCTATCTACCAAGATGGCAACGGCCTGTGGACGGCTGTTGTTGAACTTCCCCCCACTGAAGGCAAGCGCAGACGCAAAGTAATTAGGTCCAAAGACAAGAACACTGTCATTAGGAAACTGACTGAAGCCAAGGCCCTTCTGCAAGACCGTGGGGACCTGCCCACTTCTTCCCAGACTGTTGAACAGTGGTTCAGGTACTGGCTTGAAAACATTGCTGCCAAAGAAGTTAGACCCAACACATACATGGGTTACAAGTCTGTTCTGGATAAGCACGTCATTCCCGTTATTGGGAAGGTGCGCTTGGACAAGCTAACCCCTGCACATATTCGCCGGGTCACTGATCTACTTGAAGAAAAGCATTCTTCTACTTATGCCCTGAATGCACACCGGGTGATGTCTTCATCTTTCACCGTGGCTGAACGTGAAGGACGCCTGCACCGTAACCCTGCCAAGCTGACCAAAGCACCCCGCAAGCAACGCCTTCAGCTTGAAGTGCTGACTACGGATGAAGCTTCACGCCTAATCAAACAGTTTGGTGATTCACCAGAAGCCTATTTGTGGGCTGCCTTCATCTTGACCGGCGCACGGCGTGGGGAACTGCTGGGCCTTGAATGGGACCGGGTGACGGATGACATTGAACTTTCATGGCAGTTGCAACGCTTCCCCCTGGGTGAACTAAGGGTTCCTAATGACTATGAATACAGACACCTGACTGGTGGCCTGTACCTGACCCGTCCTAAGTCTTCTGCTGGGTGGCGCGTCATTCCCCTGGTAGACCCATTGAAGTCCATCTTGCAACGGTGGCGCGAAGTCTCCCCACCTAATGAATTTGGCTTGGTCTTTGCTTCACAGGCAGGCACTCCCCTAGGGCCAGACAATGCAACCAGGGCATGGGCACAGGTCTTGAAGAAGTCAGGCATTGATAAGGCTGTCCGTTTGCATGACCTACGTCACACCACCGTTGACCTTCTGTATGAAGCAGGCGTCCCGGAATCCATCATCATGGAGATTGTGGGCCACTCAACCCGTGCAGTAACCCGTGGCTACAAGTCCCGTGGCAACCGCCCACAGCTGACCTTAGCCATGCAAAGCCTGTCTGACTTAGTAAGTCCCGCAGTGCCGGAAATAGACGTGCAGAAGGCGTTGGGTGACGCCTAGTTCTGCTGCTAGTTCTGCTGCGTTTTCTTGGCAGTAGGACAGGCGTGCAAGTTTGCGTGGATCAATGAGCTTGGACGCAGCAAACAGGTCTGCTTGAAGTTCATGTTTGGGCCGGTCATCCTGGTGGCCCATCATTGCGTGACCCAGTTCATGTGTGAGTGCAACCCGGTCATGGATGGCCCTAAGCCCGGTGCGTATGACTATGGTTTTATGTTCTGGAATCCATAAGCCATGGGCTGACCTAATGGGGCGGTGTAGAACCTGAATGCCAAGTTGTTCTGCGTATTCGTATGGTTCAAATTGCACCGTTTCCCCCGGTTAGTTTTCGTCAGTATCCATTTCTTCATCAGTCAACGCTGCTTTGCGGGTGATGCCGTCAAGGTCTGCAACGCCCCAGGTTGTGATGTCAGTAACTGTAGCAATGGGGTGTGACGTTTTGATTTCGCCCAGGAATTCAGCACAGTCCAAGTTCATGGCCCGGCAGATGTCTTCAACGTCTGTCAGCGTAAAGCTCAGTTCTTTACGAAACCGCTTTGCCAGGTAGTTGTTTGACTTACCCGTGAGCGCGGACAGGCCAAGGACATTGATGCCGTCATTTTCCATGACATCAATGAGCGCGTCTACTACCGCATTTGAATAAGAACCTGGTGTTGGTTCTGCTTTCCTAGCCATGCCTAAAGATTACCTAAATAGGCTGTGAATTTACCCAAAAGGGAAAAAAGTTACCTATTTAGGGAATAAATTACGCGACACGCCGTAAACAGGTTTGAACCTGATTTACCTAAATAGGTAATGTCCAAGTTATGGAAAACAACCAAACCCTTGCAGAACGGGTTGCCGCAGAGCTTCGCGCAGAGATGGCGTGGCAGGGCAAGAGTGTTTCCGAACTATCAGAAACGTTGGGTGTGTCTGTCAAGACTGCCCGCGCTAGATACGCCGGAATTGCAGAACTTGCCCTGGACGAAATTGACAGCGTATCTGCATGGCTTCAGGTTGACCGCAAACAACTTCTAACGGGGATTCATGGCCGTGAAAGGTTGGCTTCGTAATGGAGAAGCGCGGATTCACTGAAGTTGAAGCAGCCACATATCTGGGTTCTTCCGCAACTGTCATCAAGCGTGAGACAGCCAAGGGAAATATCCCCGTGCGATACCTGGGAGCGAAAAAGCTCTATGACCGTGAAGACCTTGACAGGTTCTTTCAGTCACTCCCCGGTGTACGCAACCAGGCATAAGCCCGGTCCCCTAACAAATGAAGAAACCCCCAGCTGTAACTGGGGGAATCAAAAGAAAAGGATAACCAATGAAGACAGGTAAAACCCTTCGTGACGAAGGTATCAGATTAGTTCTTGATAACACAGCACCGTCATGGCGTGATGAAGCCTTGGCAGTAGTGGAGTTCTTGGCCAACACCCGCAAGACGTTCACTTCAGATGATGTCTGGGAGAACTTGACATCAGAACCTGAGAATCCAGCAGCAATGGGTGGCATCATGCACACCGCACGCAAGCTGAAGATGATCAGCCCAACTGACACTTTCGTGTTGACCCGCCGCCGTGCCGGTCATGCCCGCCCCATCCGTGTATGGGCAGGTTTGGCATGAACAAGCTGAAGCAGTATGACCTGGGTGACGGCCTGCAATATGTGCCTACTTGGTCAGATGAAGACTGGGCTGACTGGTGGACACAACGCCATGAGGAATACCAGTACCACGAAGATATGCACCGCCTTGCAGTTGGTGGAGCTATCGCAGCCCTGTGCGTATTCACGCTGACCATTGTTGCTTTGGTGGTGTTCAACTAATGACTGAATCCATCACCAAGCTGGCTGGCAACACTAACAAGCCCATTGCTGTGAAGGCTGCTTTTGAAAAGTGGAACCAGCTTGTGAATGCAACCCACGGCGGTCTGCACTTCATCAGCCCTGCAACTTCACAGAAGGTCTTTCTTCAAGAAGTCCTGCTGAACAAGGGCACTGACGCTGACTTCAACTGGCTTGTTGAAGCTGGCATCTTCACCCAGGGTGACCGTTACCTGTGGGAAGAAGCAATCAATGCCTATGCAGAAGCTGATATGGAGGACCCGGAATGAAATTTCTGTTCTTCATTGGCGCAGTTCTGTCAGTAATCCCACTGCTTGCACATTGGCGTTTTGATGGCCTTTCACTTCTTGGCTGCATCTTCATGTTCACTGCTGCATTCGTCATCATCAAGAAGGAGTTGAAGGACAGCTGATGTTGCACTTCCAATTTCACGTTGATGGCCAGCCTGTGCCACAGGGTTCCAAGTCAGTCACCAAAACAGGGCTGATGTATGAAGCAAACAAGGCACACGGCAAATGGCGTGAATTGGTCACCACAATTGCCCGCAATGAATTCGCTGGACGCCCCCCGCTAGAAGGGCCAGTCACTTTGGCTGTTCTGTTTTCGCTGGAATGCCCACCAACTGTCAAGAAGTCAGGACGCACACAACCTTTTGTGAAGCCTGACCTAGACAAGCTGTGCAGAAGCATTGGCGATTCATGCGAAAAAGCAGGCATTTTCAAAGATTCACAAATCACACAAATTGATGCAGTGAAGCAGTACGCAGACCAGCCAGGCGTTGATGTTTTCATCTTTGCCACACCTGACAGTGCTGCTGATCTCTGGCATCTCAGAAACAAGTAAAGGAACAACGGGGAATGAATAACTTAAGTTTTGACCTAGTAGTGGTCATACCTGACACACCTGAGTGGGAAAGTGAACGCCGGTTCAGCATTGGTGCATCTGAAGTTGCATCAGTTTTGAACCTTTCAAAGTGGGGAACGCCACTGGGCGTGTACCTGTCTAAGAAGGGCGCACCTTCTAACTTTGACCAGGAACTGTCCTACGTCACACACGCATCTGAAGATGTTGTTGATGGCTGGGTCCGTAAGTTCCACCCTGAATGGGGAACGATTGAACCCGGCTTCATGGCCCGTTCAAAGCAGTTCCCTTGGTTGCACGCATCATTTGACCGCATTTTGGTCACGCCTGAAGGCAAGAAGATTCCGCTGCAAATCAAGACTGGACACCAGAACGCAAAAGCTGGCTGGGATAACGGCGTTCCTTTGGAATACCAGATTCAGGAACAGGCAGAAATGCTTGTTCACGGTTCAGACACTGCCCGCTTGGTAGTCATGCACGGTGGCCGTTCCTTTGACTGGTTCGACATTGAACGTGATGACCAGTTCATTGCTGAACACCTAATCCCTAAGACCAAGGCTTTCTGGGAAGACAACGTTCTTGCAGATGTAGCACCTGAGCCTGTGACTTCTGAAGAAGCAGTCATTGTGTGGCCTGGTGATGAAGAAGTTTCTGTTGAAGGTGGACAGGACCTGTTTGAACTGTGGGGTGCTTATGGATCAATGCAGGCAGAAGCAGTTGAACTGGCTGAACAGATTGATTCCATCAAGCTTCAACTTCAGTTGGCAATGAAGGACGCTACTGAACTGACGTACCAGGGCCAGACATTGTTCACTTGGAAGCCCCGCAAGGGTGCTACCCGCTTTGACACTACAAAGTTCAAGCAGGAACACCCTGAAATGGTCCCTTCTTATATGTCACAAGGTCCAGCTACCCGCACCTTCATCCGTAAGACAGTGAAGGAAGTGCAGGCATGAGTGAACTATCTCAAGCAGCCGCAACTAAGGCTGTTGAAAAGAAGAACCCAACTATGCGTGACTTGGTTACTGCACAGCAGGATGCTATTGAAATCCAGCTTGCAGGTGCATTGAATTCTGCTGCTTTTGTTCGTGCAGCAATCAGCACCATCAGCCAAAGCACACAGCTACAGCAGGCAACGCCACAGTCTGTGCTTGGCGCAATCATGTTAGCTGCACAGCTGAAGCTAGAAATTGGTTCTGCACTGGGCCACTTCTACCTGACCCCCCGCAAAGTGGGAGATCAGTGGACTTGTTTGCCAATCATTGGTTATCAGGGCCTGATTGAACTGGCTTACCGCACTGGACGTATTGAAAAGATTGAAACCTTCTTGGTGCGTGAAGGTGACGTGTTCAACTATGGCGCGAACAGTGAACGTGGCCGGTTCTTTGACTGGACACCTGCTGACCATGACGAACAACGCCCTTGGACTGGTGCTGTTGTTACGGCCAAGATTCTGGGTGCAGGGACCGTCTGGGCGTTCATGCCTAAAGACAAGATTCTGGCCCGTAAGCCTAAGAACAGTGCAAACGGTCCCTGGGCTACGCATGAAGAAGAAATGGCTAAGAAGACCGTTGTGCGTGAGCTTGCGCCATACCTTCCAAAGTCCACAGAGTTTGCAACAGCTGTTGTGAAGTCCCGTGAAGTTGAAGAAGAAGCCAAGCACGTTGAATCACTCACTGGTGTAACTGAATTGGTTGTTACCGCATCTGATGCAGGTGATAAGTGATGGCCGTGAAACCTAAAGACAAGAAGACTGCTTTCACCCGTGACGGGGAACAGTGCGTGTGGTGTGGGGCAACTTCCGGGTTGACCATTCACCACCGTAAGAACCGTCAGGCTGGTGGGTCCAAGTTGCGTGACCACCTGGCTAACTATCTAACTGCCTGCTACACCTGCAACGGCCAGTTTGAAGACAACTTGATGGAACGTGCGCGGTTGCTTGGTGTGAAGTTGCAGCAGTGGGAAGACCCATACAGAACTGCGGTCTTCTTCAAGCACGCAAATGAGTGGCGTCTACTTGATGACTTTGGAACTTACCTGGTTGTTAGTGGCCGTGACGTGCGAGAAATGGAAGCACCCTGCTAATGACATGGGCAAAAGTAGATGACAACCTGGCATTCCACCCAAAGGTGCTGAAGGCCGGTAATGAAGCAATGGGCGTCTGGGTACGTTCCATGTCTTATTCAGCACAGCAGTTGACTGACGGGTTCATCCCCAGGGAAATTGTGTTTGCGTTTGGTGCTGAAGATGTAGCAGATCAGTTAGTTGTTTCAGGTCTTTGGCATGAAGCACCTGGTGGTTATGAATTCAATGACTGGTGTGAGTATCAGCCTTCAGCTGCTGATGAAAAGGAACGCCGTGCAGCGATTAGCCGCAAACGTTCTGAATCTGGCCGTGTTGGTGCTGGTAAAAGATGGCAAAACGATAGCAAACCGATAGCAAATGAAAATGATTTGCCATCACCTTTGCCATACCGCTTGCCATCAGAGTCCGATAGCAAAACGATAGCCCCGAACCCGAACCCGAACCCGAACCCGAAAACACCTAAAGGTGTAAATAATGCCCATCCTTCATTGGAAGGTGGATTCAATTTGTTCTGGGCTGAATGGCCAAGGCTTGAAGGTAAGAAGTCTGCATTCACTGCATGGAGCAAGGCAGTCAAGAAGGCACAGCCAGCAGTCATCATTGCTGCTGCTAAGTCTTTTGCTGATTCCCCTTACAGGCCAGAAAAGCAGTTCATTCCTTATGCCGCTACTTGGCTGAATGGTGAGCGTTGGACTGATCCATTGCCTGAAGCACCTGAAGCTGAAAAGCCTAAAGGTCCTGCTTCCCCCTATGTACCTTCACATGAAGAATTCTTGGCCCAATACTGCACTAAGCACCCTAATTGGCCTGTGAATGCGTGTGACCGCTGCGCTGAAGAAGCGGGTGAAGTAAATGGTTGATGAATTCACGCTTTGGATGCAGTCATTGGACCCTGTTGCTTTGGCAGGCCGTGAGTCTTTTCACTCACAGGCGCACCGGGACATGGTTGCTGGGCATAAGCGGACGTTGTTGAAGGCCAGGGTGCATGAATCCATGTGGAAGCGGACAGTTACTGATTCGCGGCGGGACGAAATTACAAGAAACAAATTCAAGAAGCAAATGGAAGAAATGGGAATCAAATAATGGCGAAAATTGAACTTACTGGCTTTGTTGGTGACTGGACAAAGAACGAACCACAGCACCCAGCCTGGGGGATGAAAGTAAACGAACCCCACCGTAAGGAAACTAACGGGGCCTGGGAAACTTTGGGCTACACCTACCACACGCTGAAGGTGTCACACGGTTCAGGTATTGACCTAACACAGTTCAGCATTGGTGACCGTGTGAAGATCAGTGGCAACCAGGTCACGCAGGTTTCTGAAAAGGATGGCGTGAAGTATCGCAACCTGATTGTGTGGGCTGATTCAGTTTCCTTAGTGATGAACTACGGAATCAATGCTTCACCAATCGGTTCATCAACGCCCGTGGCAACCATTCCTGATGAATGGCAACCAGTAGACGCAGACACGCCTTTCTAATGTCACTGAATAGCGTCTGCAAAAGGTCCTGCTGCTGGACACCTTTGGGACATTCAGCATTAGCCAGTGGGTGCATCTGCCATGCACCTGCTGGCCAGCTGTCCCAGGAACTACAGCCAGCTGAAGAATTCTTCACACCATGCAAAGACCACGTTGCAATTTGGTCTTTGGAATATGAACGCGGTTTGGCAATAGCTAAACGGTGCAAGAACTGCCTAGTTGAACCGGGGGAATAATGACTGAAATTGTTTGCATCACTAATTCAACGCTGAACATCAAGTCATGCGTTTCAAAAGATAAGCACCTGAGTTCATGCACAGGTGAACGCCGTGGCAAGGAATGCACTGGATGCCTTCCACGCCCAGCCCAGCATGGCCTGCTTTGTTGGAACTGCTGGGAAAACCTTGTGATGGTGTTGAACCGTTGGCCTGAATTTGCAGCAGCTATTTCAGGAATTGAACGGGCCGTGCAACGTGACACTGGTGGGGTTCGCAGTAGCAGTGCAGCGCGTATCCCTATTCCTGCAACCAGGTTGTCCATTGATGAATGTGAATCCTACCTAACCACCTACATGGGGGACTCTGATGAATGGGTTTCACGCGTAGATGGCGCACGGGAAGCAGTGCAGTTCACTAAAGCAGCAGAATCTGCTTTCCGTTCACACCCAACTGAAGAACTGCCACACCGCATCAAACAAACCCGTTGCCTGAAGTGTTCACAGAACAGCCTGGTATGGAACCCACCCGCCTACCTGGGTGACAACGTGCGGGTCATCTGTAACAACACTGAATGCGGTTACGAACTTGACCAGTCATCTTTTGAAATGGTGGCCGGGATTGAAGAAAAGAATTCAGCATGACGCCTGAAGAACTAAAAGCCGCCTACTTGGAAGAAATCAAAGCTTTAGAACTGACAGACCCTGTTGCCTTCATGTTGGCAATGGATCACTGGGAAAAGGAAAACAAATGAACACCATCAAAGAATGGTTGACCATCCCACAAGCCGCCCTGCTTGTAGGCCGGAAGAAAACTGCCGTTTATGACTGGGTAAAGGATGGCCGTCTGGCTGCCCGTATTGGCGTGAACGGCGTGAAGCTGGTGGCTTCTAAAGACGCACTGCGCGTTGAATCAACTGTGAAGCGTGGACGCCCAGCAGGTACTGCTTCAAGAAATGGGGATAACTAATGAGTTTTGCAGAACGTGAAAAGGCAATTATGAGGCCCCGCAGGAATAGTGCAGACCGCCTAGATGAATTCTTGAACTCACTGCCTGAAGTGGAGAAGGAAACAGCAATCAGAATCATTTGGAACGCTTCACAAAAGAAAGCAATGGATGCGTTCAGAGATGAAGGGTTCCCCATTTCATATGTGACCCTAACTAACTGGAAGGACAAGAACAGTGGCCTTCAGCGATAGGGAAGAAAACCTGCAATATGCACAATTTCCAGAAGAATGGCGTGCCCGTCACGTCATCAAAGGTGATGAAGGGGAACTGGTAACAGGACCCATTGCACCAGTAGCCACTGACAGTGATCTATTGATTCAGTTTGGGTATGACCCTGAAGAAATTGAGATTGTGGGCACAGTCAACCAATGGCGTAAGCAACTGCCTAATGGTGAATGGCGTGTCAGCTACTACTTCAAGCACCGCCCGAAGACTTCCAGCCTTGACCTGCCCGCACTGTATGCAGCAGCAGCAACTAAGCCACGGGAACCGTTCAAGTTTGAACGTAAGCCTTCAACTGCTGTGCCATCCATTGCAGACCTTCAAATTGGAAAGACTGGTTCTAGGGGTGGAACCCCTGAACTGATGGACAGGCTTGAAGGAACCAGGGAAAAACTTGAAGCGCAGCTGAAGAAGGACAAACCTGAAGACATTGTTCTTCCAGACGTAGGTGACCTGTTTGAAGGCTTTGAATCTGGCGGTAACCCCATGTTTACTAATGACCTGTCACTAGCGCAGCAGATGGACATTGCAGGAACTGAAGTGTACAAGTTCGTTGAACTTGCCTGCCGTTACGGGCCAGTTCAAATTCCAGTGGTCCCTTCAAACCACACTGCATGGCGCAATGGCAAACAGAACCTAGGTAACCCACAAGATGACCTGGGAATGTTCGTTCACAAGCAGGTTGAAAAGGTAGCTAAAGCAGCAGGCTTAGACGCAACCTGGCACTACCCAGCACCTTATGATGAATCAATCATTCTGCCTGTCCGCAACAGTGTTCTAGGAATCGTCCACGGCAACCAGTTCGCACCAGGTGGCGCACCTATGTGGTGGGCGAAACAGAAGCACGGCGGCCAGCCAGTAGCTTCAGCAGACATCCTGCTAACCGGGCACTATCACCACTTTGCTGCACTCCCCACAGGACGCAACCCATGGAGTGGCAAAAGCGGTTGGTGGCTGCAATGCCCAACGTTAGATAGTACAAAACAGGAATAATCTCTGCAGCTCATATTTTCGAAGAATGTGAAGAAGGAGACACCGTCGTAATTACGCATAAGGGACGTGACTACGATGCCATTTTGGCGAAGAAGGATCCTGTTAGCGGTCCTGTTGAAGTTGGACCTGGTGTTGCAGATCTCGCGCTAATCGTATCGACGGCTAAATTTGATTCTCTTGAACCTGCGCCAGCCGCTAGACAGGGTGATTGGGCAATCGTTCTTGGAAATCCATGGGAAGAGACGGACTACGTGACCTTTGGGGTTGTGTCCGATATGTCAGTTGATACATACCTAACCGATGCTGCTGTAAATGAAGGCAACTCGGGCGGACCAATGCTGGACTCTCAAGGTCGTGTGTTAGGAATCGCAAGCCACGGGCCGATTATGGCAAATCTTTATGAGCAAAACCAAGAAGGTATTTTTGACCGCGCTGAAGGGATTGCAGTGTTCCAGAGATTACGTCTTGCCTGTGAGCACCTTTTTGAGGGGACACCAGTTTGTCCCTTCGAGAACTGATCTCTTAAATCTTCAATTAGTCCTGCTCTTCATGGTTCCACTCCGCATCGGGGTCGAACCCTGAGCCGTATTGGGTCTCGGGATAACCCGTCATAGGGGAGTAGCCATGGGGGCCGTTGTAGTAGTCCCCGTTATTCATGCCATCGATCTCATCTGAGTTATTGGCAGAGGTGGTGCTTGTGCTTCGTGTGACTGGTGGCGTTGATCCTGAGAGAGCTTTACCTATGGCAAAGATGAAGGCAAAGAAGCCCCAGATGATCAGCACTATTCCCCCGAATAGCAGTAGTCCAAAGAAAATATCCATTGTTGTTCCCTCCAGTTGTGACTGTAGGAGGGGGTACGGACATTCCTTCCACAATCTCAGGAACGGAAGATAAAATGAATGACATGATCGACCCCATGCTTGCTGCACGAGGAATTCTTACTCTCATCAGCCAAACAGTTGACGGGGAAGACTTGACTCTTGCTCATGAATCACTCGATTATGGCTATCCTCGGAGCGCGGTTTATTACGGTGTTGCAGCAGCACGCCAGGCAGAGGCCCCCATTGCAGAGAACATTCGCCAACTCATCATTCATGAATTCGCTTGGCCAGAAGCAGAACTCAAAGATGTCATGGACCTACTCGAACACATCCCGCTCCAAGCGGCATAAGTGAATCTAATTTGTGGGTGGAGCTGACGCTCCACCCACATCTACTTAACCCGTGATGTTGGCTGCGCCAGCTCCTCCACAGGAGGAGCTGCGAGGTCCGTGCGCACAGTAATGAGTTAGCCGGGTTTTTGCTCGCTGAGCTTTTCTACTCTGTGGCGCATGGCCTTCGAATCCTTTGCGCATGTTCCGGTTACTGAGGAACTCCTTCGGCACGTGTGGGAAGGAGAGAAAGACTCCATCAAGGGCGGCCATCGTCACGGGCTTAGACGCGAAGGAAAGACCGAATTTCCTGCAGATTGGGATCTCGCGATGGTGGATGCCTCTATTCGTGCAGTCCTGAGTCTTCCGGAGAGCATCCGGGTCAGAGGGCCGGAGCTCATCTGTTTCCGTCAAGTTGGAGAAGTTCTGATGAAAGTGATTCTTCGCAGTAATTCGGCGGGGCTGTTCATCTTTACTGCGTATCCGGTTTCAGGACACGGTGTGATTATCAACCAGAAAGGGAAGGCAATTCCTTGTCCACTCGATTTATCTGTTTTGGAGTTTTAGTATGAGATTTATGGACAATAGTGAATTCGTGGCCCGGGCGCTTAGAGATTACCTGCGCCCATTGGTGGGCGAAGCAGAGGTCACGCACATTGATAGTGATATCAATGCAGGTGAACCAGATGCAGGAATCTTCACTGGAATCAGCATTGCTCAGCACTTTGGAATTGCACTTCCACCGATTTTTCGCGAAAAGATTGTCGAACTGGGAAAGTTGCCCCTGAATTGGGACGTCATGCTTCTCGAAGACTTTGATGCCTTGCCAGCCTTTTGGCAGCAGGCTTCATAACCCTTTAGTTCAGTGCCACCAGCAATGTGCAGATGGTGCTGATCAGCAAGACAGGAACCCAGGTGTTCCTTTCCTTCTTGCTGCGTGAGATGGAGTTCATGATGAGCCCTGCCACGGTGAAGCCAAACCAGATCCAGTTGACCACGGTGTTCCAGCTGGGGTCCAACAATGTGGGAAGCACCCCGGCCTGAGCAAGGTAGTGACCTGCTTGGGCAAGCATGATGACGGCAGATACTGCTGCACCCACTCGAAGCTGCGTGGGGAGGGCGCCCTTCTTCTGGCCACCCATTGTGTATTCACCCCAGGGTGCTCCAGCAACGAGTGCTATCTGGAATGCGAACACTCCTAGAGAGATAACAACCACGATCAGTGACGCAACGGTAACTAGGTTCATGTTCTTAGTTTAGAAAGCAGAACACCCTCACCAGAAGGTGAGGGTGTTCTTGTGTTTGTTTGGCTGTTAGTCGCGGGCAATCGCGAGGAACTGCAGGATCTGCATGTAGAGCCAGACCACGGTGACCATGATGCTGAAGGCACCGGTCCATGCGAACTTCGCGGGAGCCTTGTTCTGCACACCGCGCTGAACCATGTCGAAGTCCAGGACGAGTGAGTAGGCAGCCAAGAGGATAACCAGAGGGCCAATGATCAGACCCAGGGGGATACCGAAGATCTCAACGCTGTTGAGGCCGAAGGTGCCACTGGTGGCACCGAAGGCCTGCATCAGCATGCTGACGACGGAGAAGACCAGGTACGCAATGATCGCGATGAAGAAGATCTTGGTGGCACGAGCCGAAGCGCGGATCTTGCCGTTAGCAAAGAGGGCGAGGGTGACACCGACGACCACGATGGTGGCAATGACAGCCTGAGCAACAATGCCGCTCCACTGAGCGTCGAAGACGAGGGAGATACCACCGAGGAGAACACCCTCAAGTGCTGCATAGGCAAGGATCAGTGCGGGCACTGGCTCCTTCTTGAAGATGTTGACCATAGCCAGGACAAATGCACCAATACCGGCAACGGTGATCATTCCCATGCCGAGGGCGGGGTTCATGCTGGTGATGACCCATCCGGCGACAGCGCCGACGATGAGGACCATGAAAGAGATGAAGGACTTCGCAATGGTGTCTTCGTAGGTCATGGCGCGCTCGGGAGCGCGGTTGGCCGACGGTGCGTCATAGAGAGCCTGGAGCTCTGCAGCAGTCGCGTTAGGCGAGAAGGCCTTGTTGCCGGTGAAGGCGGGGTTGTTAACAGCCATGATGGTTGTCAGTTCCTTTCAGGAAGTTGTGCGCTTTCTGGGCGCAACAACAACGATACCGAGTGCTACCCCTGTGTTTCTTGAGAATTCGCTGTGTTTATCTCAAGACGTGTTGGCTAGGCTGAAAACATGACAGCCCGCCCTCTGGTTATTGCTCACCGAGGCGCCAGTGGCTATCACCCCGAGCACACCCTCGGCGCCTATGAATTGGCTATTCAGCTGGGTTCTGACGC
>ERZ1034361.303-NODE-303-length-35108-cov-5.723017_pt1 | contig 35108 bp, 28 predicted proteins | sample MGYA00520617_ERZ1034361 | MGnify/ENA primary metagenome ERZ1034361 (study PRJEB33736, sample SAMEA104284507) | Azolla filiculoides | biome: Urban; feature: Water surface; material: Ditch water | place: Netherlands | collected 2015-10-28 | depth 0-0.1 m ...
ACGACGCATAACAGCCACTACAACGGATTTGGGCATTTGGCTTAATGGAAAAATGGATTTGTATTTGGGATGATTTGGCAAATCCGAAAACAGGGCTTAATTTAGTCCCAAACCCGCTGTAGTGCCAAGACGTTATAAGCCATATTATGAAAACCGTATAGAATTCAAAACCTGAGAACTAAAAATGGAAGAATTATTATCGACAATCGACGAAATAGTTAAATTTGGTTTATTTCCAAAACTAAAAGACGAAAACAAAAACGAACTACTGGAAAAAAATCTTATAAAAATTTATTCATTGTATTTTGAGGTGAATTACAATTTTGATGAAAATAATTATGAAGAATTTGACATTAAAAAATTTCCGAATATTAGACAAAACGTAGAAAGTAACTTTGAAAATTTTGGGTTTTATAAAATGTTACTTGACATAAATGATTTTGAAAACAAAATTGAGAATACTCTTGGCGACGCAGTTGATGACTTATTAGACATAATAAAAGATTTGTTAGAAGTAAAATGGCGGATTGAAAATAATAGCTTAGACGATGGAATTTGGTTTTTCAAATTTATTTTCAAAAGTCATACTCAACAACATATTTTAGATTTGCTAAACTATATTAAACAAAAAGAAGAATAAATACGGCTTATAACAGCGGTAGCTGTTGCGCAACCTCATTCAAAAAGTAAACTTTCAAAATAAGCATAAAAAACAACCTCGTTTAAGTACATTTAAGCGAGGTTTATTTTTGGTTTTAAGTTGTAGTTTTTTAAAAATAAGGTGTTTAAAAATGCGTTTTTCAAGTCATAGAAAGCGGTTTTTAGAGAAGTGGGTACTTTTGTTTGTATTTCAGCTACAACTCCAGCTTTTGTTTTTGTTTTTTTGGTGATAAACTTCAAGTATTTTTTGAGATTGTAGGTTAACGCTGCCATCAAAACGTGTTTATTGGCTTGTTTGATTCCTCGGGTATTTACCCGCTTCATATTGGTAAAATTAACCAAGGTTCCAATTACTGGTTCTACCGTTTTACTTCTTACTCGTACCATTTTTTTGGCATAGTATGGGTTTTGGGTGAGTTTTAGGTGCATTCTATCGTAGTGCTCTTTGTGAATGCTGTCGTCTATCTTTTTGAACTTGGTGCTTTTGCCGCAGCATTGTTCTCGTAGTGGACAGTTTTTCATCATAGAAATAATCTCCAAAAGAAAATGGAACTATTTAATACAACTGCGAACTTCTATTTTAATCTAACAATTCAGGATTACTGAGAATTAATTCTATCTTTTTAATAATAATCGTAATCTGATTCATTTGTGCTTCAATATTCCTAAAAAACAAGCTAATATCACGGTTAACCCAACTTTCAGAAATAACTCTTGCACCTAAACTAATTCTTAAAACAGCACTTTCAGTTGAATTGCCGTATTTTACTTCAACAGCTTGTCCTATATGACATTTCTGAGCAGCTAGTCTAATAATATCCATAGGAGCATCTTCAAATTGATTGGATAAATCAGAATTCAGCAACGAATACAGTTTTTTCACATTTTCAACAGATAATACTTCATTATTTTTAAGGATAAAGAAAGGGAAAATGGTTCTAATATTTCTTATTCCAAACTCTTTACTTTTATAACTATTTGTTTTTGTTTCATCAGCAGAAATTGACTCTAAAAATGGGGCATCTTTTATTGAATCTTCAACAAAATTGCAGAACATTTCGACACCCATATTTCGGTATAAAATGGGCGTTTTATAATAGCGATCCATTTCAACTATGGCGGCATTCCAACGCATATAGGAACCATAATTAAATCCATCTGATAATTCATTTGCACAAAACCAGGAAGTGGGCCAATCAGAATGATGGTAATATTTAGTTAAGCCCTTTGGCAAAGTGATTTTTGCAGATTGTATTGATTTGCTAACGCTTTGAGGTATAATTAAAGCTCCTGAATATGGAGGCCCTGTGAAATATTTGCTTCCTGTTATAGAAACTATATATCCTTTGTGCAAATAATTTTGTAGGTCTTTGGGGTCTAATCGTAGTTGTGCTGCATCAACAATGATTTGCATTGATAATTTTTTGAGCTTGTTCAGTTTTTGAATCAATTCGTCACTTGGGGATTGATAGCCTAATTTAGATTGATCCATTGTATGCAAAACCACGTGCCTTCCTAATGCATTCGTTTTGGAAATGGCATTAAAAACTTCTTCGTCTAATTCTTGAGCTGATTTTAATTTACCATTTTTATCTCTGAAAGGAATTTTAATCAAATCAACGGCTCTAAAACCTTGTATTGGATCTCCTTTTTTTACGGGATGGTTTAATGCTGTTGTGTTTTCGAAATGGCACCCTTTTAGCGCTGCAGGTACTCCGCTTCCTGTTTCGTCAGAGGCAACTAAAACATGGGTAATTTCTTTATTTGAAATAATTTGGGTTATAGCTGCTATTTGAAGTGAGGAATCGGTTCCTGATGGCGAAAAAATTATTTCACATTCGTCATTTAGTTTAAATATTTTCCTGAGATTGTTTTTTAGTAATTCAGAAAATTCGGTAGTGGCATTTTTAAAGCCATTTTTCAGGCTGTTTCTAATCAATATACTCCTAGTCTTGTCCGTTTTATCAAAAGCAAAATTAGAAACACTTGTAGCCGTTGAGGACGCAAAAGTAAAGGCATCGGGTCTAGGAAATGGTCGGCAACCGTATTTGTTTAACAATTCGATTTCGTCAATATTTAATCTCAAATCACCGCCTGCCATCAACAAATATTCTGTTGGTTTTGCCAGATTTTCAATAATGGATTTCCAAGATTTCTTAAAGCTTTTATTAGAATTATTCAATCCGTGAAAGGTTTGCAATTCTTCTTGTTTTGACAAAGATTCAGCATTAAACTCTTTATAGTTTTTAATCAAAGTAATTAAAAAATAGTCCAAATTTTCTAATTTTTCTTTATCATCTTTGGGTAATAAATTATAAAATATTCGAGTCACTTCAAGTGCCGCAATATCGCATAATGCAATGTCTTTTTTCTCGTTATTTAAGGCTTTATACCATAGTTGCCATTCGATACCATATCTTAAATAAACCAAGGCTAAAACAGGTTTATTCAAAAACGAAGAACCTATAATAATTGATTTATTAGGTACGATTTTAAATATATCAGGCTGACTAATTGAAGTTATTATATTGATGTTGTTAATTTTCGGAACTGTATTAAATCGCTTTAAAACACGAACCAGATAATTCACATTTTCTTTTTCAAATAAACTGGTTCTTTGGTATTGATTTTCAATAAGTATATGGTTTGTCATAGATGTATTTATTTTGAAATAGCCAACAATTCCTAGAAAAAACAAATGAGGACTTTTATTTTTTCTACATTTTAGTATGTTGCAATTGTAAAATTTAAAACAAATATAATGAACTCGTGTTCATAATAAAAGAATTGTTTTATTTAAGAAACGGCCTTTCCTAAGTAGAGAATAGTTGCAAGGCCTCTATTGTTTAGAATCAAATGATTTTTTATCATTTGAAAAATTTAGAAATAAAAAAATCCCTTTTAGAAAGGGATTTTAATGATAAATTCTTAATTATTCTTCCATAGTATGATAAACGTTCATCACATCATCATCTTCTTCCATTTTTTCGATTAATTTCTCGACGTCTGCCATTTCGGCTTCGGTCAATTTTTTTGTGATTTGAGGAATGCGCTCAAAACCTGAAGAAAGGATTTCTATTTTTCGGCTTTCTAATTCTTTTTGAATGGTTCCAAAACTATTGAAAGGCGCATAGATTAAGATTCCGTCTTCGTCTTCAAAAACTTCTTCGGCACCAAAATCTATTAATTCTAACTCTAATTCTTCGGGATCAATTCCGCTTGCTGGAATTCTAAAATTACACGTATGGTCAAACATAAATTCAACCGAACCTTGTGTTCCCATCGTTCCGTTGCATTTGTTAAAATAGCTACGAACATTGGCAACAGTTCTATTATTATTATCAGTTGCGGTTTCGATTAACAAAGCGATACCGTGTGGTGCATATCCTTCGAATAAAACCTCTTTATAATTGGCAGTATCTTTATCGGTTGCTTTCTTGATAGCACGTTCTACATTTTCTTTAGGCATATTGGCAGCCTTAGCATTTTGTATCACTGCTCTTAATCTCGAGTTGGCGTCAGGATTTGGTCCACCTTCCTTAACGGCCATCACAATATCTTTTCCAATTCTGGTAAATGCTTTGGCCATAGCTGACCAACGTTTCATTTTTCTTCCTTTTCTGAACTCAAACGCTCTTCCCATTTCTAATTTTTATTTTGAACTGCAAAAGTACAGTTATTAGTTATTTTTTCAAATATTTTTTTTAATCAATTGGCACATATTTAGCAATAAAATTATCGCTTGTAACATTCCAATTATTAATTGCATTTGAACGGTCAACGTTGAATTTATTGATGGTTTTATTGTAGTTTCCTACTTCATTATTCACTTCGTTTACCAGTTTATTAAAATTATCAACTTCTTCTTTAGTTCTGCTGCTGGCCGATTTGTTGTCTATTACTTTTTTACTTTCTTGAAATTTTTGATTCAACATCATAAATGAAATAGTTGTCGGTGCCAATTCAAGGGCTTCTTTTTTAGTAAATTCTAAAACTTTTTTTGTGGCCAAAACTAATGACATATCATTTTTAAAAGGTTTGAATGTTTTTAGCTTCTCCATTCCTTCATTCGAATATTGTTCTAATGCATTGCTATTTTGCTGAATGGCACTAATATCATTGCTTTCGATAGCTTTTGACAAAACCGATTCTGTATAATTTACTTTAAAAAAGATAAGATACAATTGGGTTTGATTTTCGAAAACTTCATTGGATAATTTCATTTTTTTGCCCAATTCGCTAGTATCTTCGCCTATTTGGATGTTGTATTTATTGGCAAATATTTTTTGGTTCGCATTCAGTTTTTCAATTTCTTCATTAATTTTTTTATTAACTAAATCTCTCGTCATAATATAAGCTTCCATTTCATCATAGGATTGCTCGGCTACTTCCTGCATATCTATAATTTTTTCATATTCTTGATTGATTTGTTTTTCGGAAATAGATAAATAAGCAAGCAATTGGTCTCTATACTCCACATCACCTTTATATCCGTCTTTCAATGCTTCTATTTTTTTGGTGGCATTTTGAATACTTTTTATCAAAGCTTTTCGGTTGGCATCTATTCTTCTTGCATTTTTTGTGTGAGCTACAGTTGTGGTATATTTCCAAGTCGATTTAGAAATAATATCGGTTTCCTTGCCTATATAGTTCAAATAATCAACGGGTGTTTTAAATTCTTGGGCATTTGAAAGGGTGGCGATTAAGAAAAATACAAATGCAGTTAGGAACGTTTTCATTAAAGGTTATTTTTTTAAATTATTGAAATCATTTACTATAGAAATGACTTCTTCGATATAGGGATTGGTTTTTAGAGCTTTTATTTTATAGGCATTAATTTCCTGCTGATGAGCATCAAATTGTAGCTTTTCTGAATCGTAAGAATTGTTCGAAACGATACAATTATTTTCGGTCGAAACAATTTTTTTCACTTTTTTGTAAAGAGAATCTATTTCGTGAACATCTTTAAATACCTCTTCAAAAGTAACCAAGAGCGGTTTTTTCGAACTACTATACAATGCGTTTACTTCATCGTTCACTAAAGTAATTTCATTGAATAGCTGATTTTTTTTCGACCTTAAATTACTTTGTTCGATCAATTCTGGATAATAATCTTTGCGGAAGGGAGAAAATCTTGTTTTCGATTGAATTGCATCATTTTTCAAAGCGGTTTTGTAACTTATTTCACGAGCTACAATGCTGTCGTATAAAACAGGTACCGTAATATCAGGAATAATTCCCTTTATTTGATTGCTATCGCCTGTAATTCGGTAAAATTTCTCTACGGTTAGTTTAACAAAGTCCTGCTGCTTATTATCCAAAGGCAAAATAGTTTGCATCGAAGCTTTGCCCAATGATTTGCTTCCAACAATTATTGCTCGATTATAATCTTGCATAGCACCTGAAAAGAACTCACTTGCCGAAGCCGAATTTCCGTTGATTAAAATGACTATTGGCCCATTATAGGCACTTCCTCGATTGTAATCTTTTAGAATAGTTTGCTTGTTTTTACTATTTACCAAAACCGAAACGGGACCATAATCGATAAACATTCCAGCCAGTTTTATAGCTTCTTCCATAGAGCCTCCCCCATTATCTTGAAGGTTAATGGCTAATCCCTGAATGTTGTCTTGTTTGAGTTTGATAATTTCTTTAGCCACATCATCTGCACAGCCTTGAGGGCTGAATCCATCAAAATCAGAGTAAAAATTAGGGATTTCTATATAGCCAATTTTAGTATTCCCTTTTTCGACAATAAAGCTGGAAACCGCATTTTCTGTGGCTTTCATTACTTGTTTTTTGAGTAAAACATCAAAAATATTTCCGTTTTTCTTCTGAATAGTCAATTCAATAACTTCATTGGAATCTGAAAAAATTAATTCTCCTATTTTATCTAATGAAGTACAGGAAACCCAATAATCTTCTCCTTTATTGTTAGAAATTTTTAAAACAACATCGCCTTTTTCAAATTTGTTTGTTCTTGCAGCGGGACCTCCTGGAACAATTTCGTCAACAATAATTTCTTCTTTTTCGTTTAGAGTTACATTGAGCCCTAAAGACAAACCGCTTGTGGATAGGCTTGACATAAAACTGGATTTAGCATCCTGTGAAAAGAAATTGGTGTGCGGGTCAAAATAGGTGCAAAAAATATTCAAGAATGTATTTTGAAGGTCATATTCCATGCCTTTTTTGTCCTCCAAAATATTATTTATTTTGCATAAATTAGACTCAAATATTTTAGTTTTTGTTGTTTTTTCGAGCGAAGTAAAATTCAGTTTAAGTGAATCTAAATTAGAGCTTAATTTAGAAATGTCTTCCAGAATATCATATTTCATTCTTTTTTTCCAAACCTTGTCGAAATCGGTTATGGTTAAATCAAACGGAAAGTTTTTCTTTGAAAATTTAACGGTGTCTTTGCCATTGTAATTGAATACTTCAATTTGTATTTTTTGGAGTATTTTTTTCTTTCTTTCTAAGGCTAATTGATATACAGAAACAAAGTCATTCATAAAAGAACAATCCTTTTGCAAAATGTAATTGTCTATTTTTAATCGGTGTTTGCAGAGTTTTTCGTATTCTGATTTGGTAAATAAATTTCTATTATCATCCAAAGCATCGATAAAAGTATCAAAAACATAAACCGATAAACTATCATCAACTGGTTTTGGATGATAATGTTCGTTTTGAATTAAGAAATTAATTTTGGAAAGCATTTCACAGGTCTTCTCACTATTTTGACCCAATAGCGAAAATGTTGTCAATAATAGTAGGAGTGAAATTTTCTTCATTTGTGAGTTTATTAGGTGCAATTTAAAAAAAAAATACCGCAGATTCACAGATTTTTATTTTTAATCTGCGAATCTGCGGCTTATTCTTTTGCTGTAAGGCTAGTGCCTGCTTATTTCTTGTAAAACGGCAGTTTCACTACTTTGGCAGGAACATCATTTTTTCTGATTCTAATGAAAATTTCACTGTCTATTTTACTATTTTCAGTGGTTACATATCCCATTCCAATTCCAACATTCATCGAAGGTGACATCGTTCCAGAAGTTACAATTCCAATAACCTCGCCCGATGCATTTACAATTTCATAATCGTGTCTTGGAACAGCGCGTTCTTGCATTTCGAAAGCTACTAATTTCTTAAAAACTCCCGCTTCTTTTTGTTTTTTCAGGTTTTCAGAATTGGTAAATTCTTTATTGAATTTGGTAATCCAACCCAAACCAGCTTCTAATGGTGAAGTCGTGTCATTGATGTCGTTTCCGTACAAACAGAATCCCATTTCCAGACGCAAGGTATCACGAGCTGCCAACCCAATAGGTTTTATTCCAAAGGCAGCACCCGCTTCAAAAACTTTGTTCCAAACTTGTTCTACCTCTTCGTTTTTGCAATAAATCTCGAAACCTCCTGAACCTGTATAGCCTGTTGCAGAAATAATTGTGTGTTCAATTCCTGCAAAATCGCCTACTTCAAAATGATAATAGGCTATGGAAGACAAATCGACCGAAGTCAAAGATTGTAGTGCTTCTACCGCTTTTGGCCCTTGAATGGCCAATAGTGAATAATCGTCAGAAAGGTTTTTCATATCCACACCCAAATCGTTGTGTGACGAAATCCAATTCCAATCTTTCTCAATATTCGAAGCATTCACTACCAATAAATACTGCTCGTCTTTCATTTTGTACACCAATAAATCATCTACAATTCCACCATCATTGTTCGGCAAACAAGAATATTGCACACGTCCGATGGTTAAAGTGGAAGCGTCATTCGAAGTTACTTTTTGGATTAGTGCCAAAGCATTGGGTCCTGTCAACAAGAATTCGCCCATATGCGAAACGTCAAAAACACCCACACCATTTCGAACCACCTCGTGTTCCGCATTCACTCCTTCGTATAAAATAGGCATATTGTAACCAGCAAACGGAAGCATTTTGGCTCCCAAACTCTCGTGTATGTGCGTAAGCGCAGTATTTTTCATCGTAGATTTATATATAATTTGAAGCGGCTAATTTATTGATTTTTTATGGAGTGACAAAGTGTTTTAAAAGGCATTTTGGCACTCCTTTTGTCCAAGTTTAAAGCATCATTGTAGAGTTGTCTTGAAAAAAAAATATTTTTACAATATCTTTATGAACTATTATTCTTCCCATTAAAAATCCAAAATTATCAGAACCAAATAACACATCAATATCGACTAATTGCCATTTTGAAATATAGTTTTTTTCTCCTCTAAAATAACCCAAAAATTTACCTCTCCATTTGGTTTTGTTTTTCAGTTCTACTTCAATTTCTTTATTGGTTAAACTATAATACTTGTTGTAAAGCAATAGAGACGAATCTGTTTTCATTGCTATTAATTTTTTAATTCCCGTTCTAATTGAATGTTGGTGATGGGTTGATAGACCAAAGGAATTTGTTCTACTTCAACATCGCTTTTGTCCAAACCGAAGGCTCTTTCGTCACTCAAACCAAGATGTTTTAGCATAAAATAGCCTTTTAATAATAAGCCATCACGAATAGTAAATTCATTTTCTACAGACAAGAATTTTTTGAAAACTACAAATCTAAAATCGGGTTCATTGTTGTATTTTGTGGAACCATCTGGCCTGATGTGTAAATTAAGTTCTTTATTGGCTACCAAATCTTGCACAATTTTTTTGAAATACAATTCGGTTCTAGGTTGAATTCTAAAACCAATATTGATGTTCACTTTTATCACTTTATCGTCCACTAATTCCGAGACATTATACGAAAGTGTAAAAGGATCTTCGGTTCGATTGATATGCAAAAACCAATAGACATCGCCACGTTTTGGCTTTTTAGAAAAAATAGATTGAATGATTTTTTCTTCGATTTCGTGTCTTCTATCGGCTTTGGTTAAATACACCAAATGTGTGGCAAATTTTGGAATAGAAAAATCTTGACTTAATTCGGTCAATTGTTCGCTGTATTTTCCAAGTTCAATAAATTTAGTATATCTATTGTTGATTTTTCTAGCAAAATACCAAACATACATCACTATAAAAATGAACAATTCGAAAAACAAAAACATCCATCGCTCTTTTATTTTAGCCACATTAGCAATGAAAAATGCTATTTCAATTGCACCAAAAACAGTCAGAAACAAAACAACATAAACTTTATTCCATTTCAACCTAAAGTAAAGAAAATAGCCTAACAAAACGGATGTCATCATCATTGTGATTGTAATCGAAAAACCATAAGCAGCTTCCATATGAGTGCTTTCTTTAAAGTAAACCATCATCAAAACGCAACCAAACCAAAGCAGTGAGTTAATGCTCGGAATATAAATTTGCCCCTTACTATCGCTGGGTTGTTTAACGGTAACTCTTGGCCAAAAATTAAGGTTCATAGCTTCGCTAATAAGGGTGAAACTACCACTAATTAAAGCTTGTGAGGCAATAATCGTGGCTGATGTTGCTATGATTACACTAGGTAGTAAAAACCAATTGGGAATAATCTCAAAAAAAGGATTTCTTCCATTCAATAGCGGTTGTCCTTGATGCATTAACCAAGCTGCTTGCCCTAAATAGGCCGTTACTAAGCTTATTTTTACATAAATCCAAGTGATGCGAATATTCTTGATGCCGCAGTGTCCTAAATCTGAATACAAAGCTTCGGCTCCAGTTGTACAAAGAAAAACGGCCCCCAAAAGCCAAAATCCATTAGGATAATTGGCTAATAAATCATAGGCAAAATAAGGATTTAAAGCTAAAAGAATATTGGGATGAATTAGAATTTGTCGAACTCCAAAAACCACTAACATCGTGAACCAAATGGACATTATAGGACCAAATGTTTTTCCAATTACTTGTGTTCCAAAACGTTGAAAGAAGAACAATAAAGACAAGATTCCAACCACAATTCCAATGGTTAGTAAATTTCCTGGAATAATAATATCTTCTAATCCTTTGACCATACTCAAACCTTCAATCGCCGATGAAACTGATATGGGAGGTGTAATTATTCCGTCGGCCAATAAGGTTGTTGCTCCAAGAATTGTTGGAATTACCAGTTTTTTGCCATACCTACGAACTAAAGCATAAAGTGAAAAGATACCGCCTTCGCCGTGATTATCTGCTCGGAGTGTGAGCCAAATATACTTGATTGTGGTTTGAAATACTAAAGTCCAAAACACACAGGAAACACCGCCATAAACCAACATCATATTGATTTCGCGTGTTCCAATTATTGCTTTAAAAACATAGAGCGGACTGGTTCCAATATCTCCATAAATAATTCCAAGAGCCACTAAAAGTGAAGCAATAGTTACTTTACTTTTGATTCCATTTTTTGAATTTTCCATTTTATTTATTTGCTAAATTTTAATGGTACAAAGTTCAATCAAATGGTATTGGCGAAATATAAAGATGTATTTCTAAAATATAAAGATTTTATAAAGACGAACTAAAACGATAACCTACGCCACTTTCGGTGACAATATATTTGGGTTGGTTGGGATTGTCTTCTATTTTTTTTCGTAAGGTTCCTACAAAAACTCTCAAGTATTGGGTTTCGGTTTGGTAGCCCACTCCCCAAATTTCTTTTAAAATGTATTGATGGGTCAACACTCTTCCTTCATTTTTCATAAAAAGAGAAAGTAAGTTGAATTCGGTTGAAGTGAGTTTTAAAACTTCGTTATTGCGTTTGACAATTCGAGCACTAAAATCGATTTGTAAATTACCAAAATTTGAAACTGTACTTTCTTCATTTCTTTGGTTGCGTTTTATCACCGAACGAATTCTTGCCAATAGTTCGGCGGTTCTGAAAGGTTTTGTCAAATAATCGGTTGCTCCGTTATCTAAGGCGGTTACAATATCTTCTTCACTATTTTGAACCGAAAGAATGATAATGGCTTTGGTGTACCAACTGCGTAATTCTTTTAAAATTTCGTGACCACTTTTGTCGGGCAAACCAATATCAAGCAAGATTAATTCAGGCGGATGATTGACTGCCATAAGAACACCCGCTTTTCCTGTTTCGGCTTGCCAGACTTTGTAATCGTTACTTTCCAAGGCTATTTCCAACAATTTTCGAATTGGTGCTTCATCGTCAATAATCAGTATTTCGGCTTTATTCATTCTTTAAATTTTTTAAATAAGAAGTTTCAGTTGGAATCGTTATGGTAAATTTGGCTCCGCCGATTGGGTTGTTTTCTAAAGTTATGGTTCCATTATGAGCCTCGACAAATCCTTTTACAATGGATAAACCCAGTCCGCTGCCGCCTGTTTTGGTATGCGGTAATCGGTAAAATTTATCAAACGCAAACTGTATTTCGCTTTCTGGAAAACCATTTCCGTTATCTGAAATAACAATAATACAATTGGAAGATTCTTGTAAAACTTCTATTTTAATTGTCGTTTTTTCGGGCGTATAAAGCACCGCATTATGTATTAAATTGCGCAACACTTCAGCTATCAAACCTGAATCTAACTTAAAAAGAGGCAAGCTCTCATTGAGTTGAAAATCAATAATATGATTGGTATTCAAAGAGGAGAATTTTTGAACCACGCCATTCGTCAGTTCATTAACATCGCACCAATCTTGTTTTATAAGTAGCATTCCAGTTTCTAACCGACTCATATTTAATAAGTTTTCCACTTGTCGATTAAGTCTAATGCTGGCTTTGTCGATTTCAGAAAGTAAATCTTCTTGATTTTTTTTAGAAAGTGTTTGATTGTTTTCTTTTAAAATATCAACCGCCCCAATTAGGGTTGCAATGGGAGTTCTTAATTCGTGCGAAAGCGAATTTAATAGCGTGTTGTAGAGTTTTATGGTCTTTTCTTTTTCTTCTTTGTCTCTTGCTTTTTTTTCGACTTGTCTGATTTTGAACGTTAAAACCGCATTGACCAATGCAATAATTAAGTACATCAGAAACAACAAAATATCTTCGGTATCGGTGATGTGAAAGGTGAATAGTGGTTGAATAAAAAAGAAATTCAATAGCAAACCACTTAAAATAGCAGTAATTAATACGGGTATAATATCAAAAACTATTGCCACAATTGAAACTGTCATTAATAAAATTAAAGCAGTTATTCGGTAATCAATAAATTTTGAAGCATAAAAACAAACTGTCGCAATAAGTAGAACTGCTGCAATACTCACGATGCACTGTTTTTTTATTGAGTATTTCTTTGTTTCAAGATTGGTCACAATACATTTATTTTTATTTTGAACAAATGTAATTCAATTCTATATATTTTTGATGTACAAAAAAACCGCAAATTCACAAATTATAATATCTGCAAATCTGCGGTTTTGTATTTTAAAAAGGATTTTAATTATCCCAAAAACGCTTTCAATTCCTCGTAAGTCTTGATTTTTGTGCTTACTTTTTCCTTGTTCAACACGCTTTCAATTTGCGTTGGAATTGGAAGTGTTATATTTAAAGCAGGCTCAACAACATCCAAAAACTTGATAGGATGAGCAGTTTCCAAGAAAATTCCAATGGAGTTGGGATGATTTTTCAATTCTTTTTTCAAGCCTAAATAACCCACAGCTCCGTGTGGTTCAGCAATATAACCATCGGTTTTGTAGATGGATTTCATCGCTTCTAAAGTTTCTTCATCTGTATAAGAAAACGAAGAAAAATCTTTTTTGAATAGTTCCAAATCGTTATTATACATTTCTTGAATTCGAATAAAATTACTTGGATTCCCAACATCCATTGCGTTTGAAATAGTGGCTTTAGAAGGTTTTGGATCGTAATTTCCTTGAACTAAAAATCTCGGAACGGTATCATTTACATTGGTCGAAGCCACGAAATGTTCGATAGGCAAGCCCAATTTTTTAGCCATAATTCCAGCACAGATATTTCCAAAATTTCCGCTTGGACACGAAAATACCAAGGGTTTGTTTTGTGATTTTAATTGTTTGTAGGCAAAGAAAAAGTAAAACATTTGTGGCAACCAACGAGCAATGTTAATCGAATTGGCCGAAGTCAGGTTTTTGTGGTTCAAACTTTCGTCCAAAAACGCTTTTTTGACCATATCCTGGCAATCGTCGAAAACACCGTCCACTTCTAATGCTTTGATGTTTTGTCCTAAAGTTGTTAATTGGCGTTCTTGAATGTCGCTCACTTTTCCGGAAGGATAAAGAATTACAACTTCCACGCCTTGAACGCCCAAGAAACCACTGGCAACAGCGCCTCCGGTATCGCCGGAAGTGGCTACCAAAACGGTGTTTTTATTATCTTTTTTGTCTTTGTTAAAATAACCCAAACAACGGGACATAAAACGAGCTCCCACGTCCTTGAAAGCCATTGTTGGCCCGTGATACAATTCCAGAGCGTAAATTCCTTCTTCCACTTTTGGAGTTGGAAATTCGAAACACAAGGTTTCGGCAATGATTTCTTTTAGGGTTTCGGTTGGGATTTCGTCGCCTACAAATTGTTGAATGGCTTCAAAAGCAATTTCTTCGTTGCTCAAATTTTCGATATTTTCGAAAAATTCTTTTGGCAATGGAGTGATGGATTCCGGAAAATACAATCCTTTATCGGTTGCTAATCCTTGAATTACTGCTTCTTGAAAAGAAACTTTTGGGGCATTATGGTTTAAACTGTAGTATTTCATTTGTGTTTTTTGCTTTATGCAGTAAGCTTTATGCAGTAAGCTTATCGCCTAATGCCTATTGCCTAATGCCTATTTTATTATACTTACACCTTCTGGATTCACTTTCGAAACGTGAATTTCATAAGGCAAATTGATTTCGTCATAAACGGCACTCATTGCTTGGGCAATTTTTTCGGCGGTTTCCTTTCCTTTGCTTAAGGCAAAAATCGAAGGACCTGAACCCGAAATTCCAGAACCTAAGGCTCCGTTTTCGTAAGCGGTTTTCTTGATTAAATCAAAACCAGGAATCAACATACTGCGAATGGGTTCGATGATTTCGTCGTGTAAAGAACGTCCAATTAATTCGTAATCGTTAGTATATAATCCTGCTACTAATCCGCCTACATTTCCCCATTGGGTGATGGCGCTTTTCAGAGAAACGGTTTGTTTCAATACCGAACGCGCATCCGAAGTTTTCAATTCAATTTGAGGATGTACTACGGTGGCGTACAATTCCGATGGACTGTCAATTTTGATGATGTCCAAAGGATTGGAACTTCTTACCAAGGTAAAACCGCCCAATAGACAAGGAGCAACATTATCCGCGTGAGCATTGCCACTGGCTAATTTTTCGCCTTGCATCGCAAATTTTACCAATTCTTTTCGGGTAAAAGGACGTCCCAATAATTCGTTAATTCCAAAAACAGCTCCGGCTGAACTGGCTGCACTGCTTCCAATTCCGCTTCCGGCTTTGATGTTTTTGTAGATTTCGATTTCGAACCCAAAGTCGGTTTCTACTTCTTCCAACATTGCCAAAGCAGCAACGCCAGAAACGTTGTTTTCGGTTTCCATTGGCAAATTGGCTCCCACTATTTTAGTGATGCGAACGCCTTTTATGTTAGATTTTCGAATAATCATTTCGTCACCCGCAGTGGCCAAACACAATCCAAGTACGTCAAATCCGCAGGAAAGATTGGCAATGGTGGCAGGACAAAATAGTTTTATTTCATTCATAAATTTTGGTTGTTGGTTGTTGGTTGTCGGTTGATGGTGGATTTTGTCTGCCAGCTATCAACTAATCACTATCAACTAAATTATATATTTCCAATTCGGATTACATCGGCAAAAATCCCTGAAGCTGTGACGGCAGCACCCGCACCGGCACCTTTTATCAACAAAGGTTGGTCGATATATCGGTCTGTGAAAAATTGTACAATATTGTCTTTTCCTTCTAAATTATAGAACGGACTTTCTTTTGGGATAAATTCTAATCCAACTTTAGCTTTACCATTTTCGAAGGTAGCAACGAATTTTAATCGACTGTCTTTCGATTTAGCTTCTGCCAAAAGATTTTCGAAATGCGAAGCGTGTTTTACTAATGATTTGAAAAAATCTTCATTGTTTGTTGTAGCCATACATTCGGCAGGAAGAAAAGAATTGTTTTGAATGTCTTCGATGTCGAATTGATACCCGCTTTCGCGAATCAGTATCAAAATTTTTCTGGCCACGTCCACACCGCTCAAGTCAATTTTTGGATCAGGTTCGGTAAATCCTTGTACGCCAGCTTCTTTTACCACATCGTGGAATGAATTATTTTCGTCGAAATTATTAAAAATAAAGTTCAAACTTCCCGATAAAACTGCTTGAATTTTATTCACTTTATCTCCCGAAGCAATTAAATGTTTCAAAGTGTCAATAATTGGCAAACCTGCACCAACATTGGTTTCAAACAAGAATGGGGCATTGAATTGACGAGAAAGATTTTTTAGTTTTTTGTAATTATCATAAGCCGATGAACAAGCAATTTTGTTGCAGGTTACCACGGCAACATTTTGTTTCAAATACTGTTCGTAAGTTTCAGAAACTGCTTGATTGGCAGTAATATCAACAAAAATACTGTTGCGCAAATTGAGTGCTTTTACTTTGGCAATAAAAGCTTCTTTATCAGCAGTTTCTCCGTTTTCCAATAGCGATTGCCAGTCTTTCAAAGGAATTCCGTCTTCGTCGAAATACATTTTTCGAGAATTGGATACCGCTACCACTCTCAAATTTATTTTTAGATTCTCTTTCAAGAATTTCTTTTGTTGGCTGATTTGCTCAATGAATTTTTCGCCCACGTTTCCAACACCCATCACGAACAAGTTCAATTGTTTGGTATTTTCTTCAAAGAAGTTTTCGTGTAGCGTGTTCAATGCTTTCTTCACATCTCTTTCGTTGATAACCGCCGAAATATTTCTTTCGGAAGCACCTTGTGCAATCGCACGAATGTTGACGTTGTTTTTACCCAAAGTACTGAACATTCGTCCGCTTAGACCTTGGTGGTTTTTCATATTTTCACCGACCAAAGCAATGATACAAAGGTCTTTTTCGACGATACAAGGATCGATTTTGTTTTGTGCAATTTCTTGTTGAAAAGCTTTGTTGATAGCATTCTCAGCATTTTCGGCATCGTTATTTTGAATTCCAATACAAATAGAATGTTCAGACGAAGCTTGAGTAATGAAAATAATATTAATATTTTCGTGCGACAATACTTCGAACAATCGTTTAGAAACTCCAGCAACCCCAATCATTCCTGAACCTTCTAAAGTGATTAAGGTAATTTTGTCGATATGACTAATTCCTTTTACAGGATTGGAATTGAAATTGTTTTGGTTGGAAATAAAAGTTCCTTCGGCTTCGGGTTCGAAAGTGTTTTTAATCCAAATGGGAATATTTTTTTTAAAAACAGGCTGAATAGTTGGTGGATACAATACTTTGGCACCAAAATGCGACAACTCCATGGCTTCTTGATAGGAAATGGCAGCAATTGGTTGGGCTTGTTTTACGATTTTTGGGTTGGCAGTAAACATTCCATTCACGTCAGTCCAGATTTCGAGTTCGGAAGCGTTGAGAGCTCCCGCCAAGATTGCTGCGGTATAATCGGAACCTCCACGACCTAAAGTGGTGCCAATTCCATCTTCGGACGAAGCAATAAAGCCAGGCATAACAACTATTTGCGCCTCATTCGATGCGAAATATCCAGAGATTAATTCATTAGTAACTTCGAAATTTACAGTAGCTTTTCCAAAGTTATTGTTGGTTTTTATCAATTCTCGGCTGTCTTTGTAACCGCTATTTTTATGTTTTTGTTTGAAAGCTTCGGCGATAATGTAGGAAGATAATAATTCGCCAAAACTTAGAATGGTATCTGAAGTTCTTGGGGATAATTCGCCCAAAAGGAAGCAGCCGTCTAATAAAGTTTCGAGATGGTTGATGATTCTTTTGATGTGACTTAAAGCACTACTTTGTTCGCTAACAGGAATCAATTCTTTGATAGCCTCAAGGTGTTTTTTCTCGATTTCGGTAACAATTTCTTTGAAACTTTCATCATTTGAAGCGGCTTTTTGAGAAGCAAGAACTAATAAATCGGTCACTTTGGTAAAAGCAGAAACCACCACAATTAATTTTTCCTGAGCTGCTTTTTTGATAACGATATCTAATACAAGTTTTATATTTTGTGCATTGGCTACAGAAGTTCCGCCAAATTTTAATACTCTCATTTTGTTTTATTTATATTTTAATGCAAATGGTTTTTATACACCTATGAACTCTCTTCATTTAGAAAAAAGCATGTAAACTGGATTATATGTAAAAATGTATACCCCTAAAGGGTAGTGGTAGTTGTAGTAGTGGTGAAAGTAACAGCAAAAACAACTCTAAAAGGAGTTGTTATCGGAGAATGATATGTTTTGTTGTTTTTCATAATATTTTTCAAAAGTACTGTTTTTAATAAAATAAAAAAATCTTTTCTTTGGTTTTTGCGAATATTTTAATAAACATAGGCTTGAAAAAAGAATATAAAAATAATTCCCAATAATATCTTGTTTTTTAATATTCGTTTGTAGAATTTTGAGCTTTCAAAAGATATAGTCAAAATGGATAATACACATTATATAAGTACCGAAATACTTTCTTTAGAAACTTTAAAAGAGATTATTTCGAATCAAAAATTATTGGCATTATCTGATGAAGCCAAAGTAAATATTCAAAAATGTCGGGATTATTTGGATGCCAAAATGGGGTCGAATTCTAAACCTATTTATGGTATCAATACTGGCTTTGGTTCGCTTTGTAATGTTAAAATTTCTACTAAAAATCTATCCAAACTACAAGAGAATTTGGTGAAATCGCATGCTTGTGGAACTGGCGAAGAAGTTCCCAGAGAGATTGTCAAATTGATGTTGTTGCTCAAAATTCAATCTTTGAGTTATGGTCACTCGGGAATTCAGTTGCAAACGGTAGAACGATTGGTCGATTTCTACAATAATGATATTCTGCCAGTAATTTATACTCAAGGATCGCTTGGTGCTTCGGGCGATTTAGCACCTTTGGCGCATTTGTCATTGCCTTTATTGGGTGAAGGCGAAGTGTTTTTTGAAGGTGAAAAAGTACATTCAAGTGTTGTTTTGCAACATTTTGAATGGGAACCAATAATTTTACAATCAAAAGAAGGATTGGCTTTGTTGAATGGAACTCAATTTATGAGTGCTTATGGTGTTCATATTTTGATGAAAGCCTGTCATTTCTCATATTTAGCCGATTTGATTGGCACTATTTCTTTAGAAGGATTTGATGGAAGATTAGAACCTTTTCATGAGTTAATTCATTCTATTCGACCACATAAAGGGCAAATTGTGACAGCTAAAAGGGTTACTCAATTTCTGGAAGGAAGCGAAATTATCAAGCAAGAAAAAAAACACGTTCAAGATCCTTATTCTTTTAGATGTATCCCGCAAGTTCACGGTGCTTCAAAAGATGCTATCGATTATGTAAAAAATGTGATCAAAACCGAAGTCAATTCGGTTACAGACAATCCTAATATATTTATAGAAACCGACGAAATTATATCAGGAGGAAATTTCCACGGACAACCTTTGGCTTTAGCTTTAGATTTTTTAGCCATTGCTTTGGCTGAATTGGGAAGCATTTCTGAGCGAAGAACTTTTCAATTGATATCGGGTTTGAGAAATCTTCCTGCTTTTTTAGTCGATAACCCAGGTTTGAATTCGGGTTTAATGATTCCGCAATATGCAGCAGCGAGTATTGCTAGTCAAAACAAACAATTGGCTACACCGGCAAGTGTTGATAGTATTGTGTCGAGTAATGGTCAAGAAGATCATGTGAGTATGGGGGCAAATGCCGCTACAAAAGCCTTGCGTGTTATGGATAATTTGGAACGAATTCTTGCCATTGAATTATTGAATGCTTCGCAAGCCATTGAATTTAGAAGACCTTTGAAATCAAGTAATTTTATTGAGCAGTTTTTAAAATCCTATCGTGAGGAAGTTTCATTTGTAAAAGAAGATCGAATTTTACATTATGATATTGATAAAACCATAGTGTTTCTGAATAGATTTCAGTTTGAATCAAATTGTTAACAATTTCTTAACTTTAGCATAAAATAAAGAAGTAATTTTGCTCTTTCAAATTAACTAAACATTATTAAAATGTCAATAAATAGTATTTTTCAGTTTTTGGTTCCAAAGGATAAAAAATTCTTCCCTCTTTTTGAACAAGCTTCTTCTAATTTAGTACAATTAGCTTCTATTTTGCACGAAGCTGTAAATCTTCCATTGAAAGAAAGAGACGAACTTTTCTTGAAAATTGATGAATTAGAGCAAAAAGGAGAAGATATCACTCGCTTGACTAATCTTGAGTTGAGTAGAAATTTTATCACTCCGTTTGATAGAGAAGATATTCACTCATTGATTACTTCAATAGACAGAGTTGCCGATAATCTTCACGGTGCTTCTAGTAGAATGCGTTTGTATCAGGTAGGTAAGATTACTAAATCAATCCGAAAATTGACCGAAATTAATCTTGAAGCTTGTCAGAATATTGATGGAGCAGTAAAGGAATTGAGGAATTTGAAAAATATGAAAAAAATAACAGATGCTTGTTCAAGAATTAGCAAATTAGAAGCTAAATCAGACAGCGTTTATGACAAAGCGGTTGCCGATCTTTTTGAAAACGAAACCGATGCTAAAAACATTATCAAATACAAAGAAGTATTATCGGTTTTAGAAACTGCAACTGATAAATGTAAAGGTGTCGCTAGTGTTTTAGAATCTATATCTGTAAAACATTCGTAACCAATTTAAAAAAATTAAACGGTTGTAAGGTTTTTTCTTAGAATTGAACCCAATTCAATTGTTTGATTTCCAAATTTTCAATTAAAAATATGGAATTTACTCTACTCATAGTTATTATCGTATTGGCTTTGATTTTTGATTACATCAATGGTTTTCATGATGCTGCCAATGCTATTGCTACTGTTGTTGCAACCAAAGTTTTGACTCCTTTTCAAGCCGTACTTTGGGCTGCTTTTTTTAACTTTTTGGCCTATTGGGTTTTTGGTTTTGGTGTCGCAGATACTGTCGCTAAAACTGCTCATACTATGGATATCAATCTTGTAGTTATCCTTGCTGGAGTTATTGCAGCTATTTGCTGGAATTTATTGACTTGGTGGCTAGGAATTCCATCTAGTTCTTCTCACACTTTGATAGGTGGATTTGCTGGAGCTGCTCTGGCTCATGCTATTGCAGTTCACGGATTTAGTGGTTATGAAACGGCCGATGGAACTCAACATTGGTATAATATTGTAAGCTGGTATAAGGCAGGAAAAGATGGTGGATTGCCTTCGGGAGTTATCATCATTATACTATTTATTGTTTTAGCACCTCTTGTTGGAGCGATTGCTTCCTATTTAATTTCGATTTGGTTGTTGAATGCTTCCAAAAAAAGAATACTCCCAAAATTATTTACCATTGCATTAATGGTTGGAACTGTTTTGTTTGTCTATTTTCAAATGGTACCTTATGATAAAATCGAAAAACCACGTTTTGATTCTCATTTATGGAGTGTTGTTTTTGAAGCACATAATATCAAATGGTTTTTAGTTGCTTTTATTATTTTATCCATTTCTACTTTTGCTTTAACTTTTAGTAGTTTGAGTTTGCATAAAGCTGATTCTGTTTTGAAAAAGATGCAGTTATTGTCTTCGGCGGCATTTAGTTTGGGACATGGAGGAAATGATTCACAAAAAGTAATGGGAATTATAGCGGCAGCCGTTGCTGTTTACATTCATACTACAGGGCAAACTCAAGAAAGCATGGATGCTTGGTTAAATGTGATTTTACCTAATGAAGATTTAGATATAAAAGGTTCTATGCCAGCTTGGATTCCTCTTGCTTGCTATTCTGCCATTGCAGCTGGCACCTTGAGTGGAGGTTGGAAAATTGTAAAAACAATGGGATCCAAAATCACCAAAGTATCTTCATTTGAAGGAGTTGCTGCAGAAACTGCTGGAGCATTAACATTATATTTTACAGAACATTTAAAAATTCCAGTAAGTACAACTCACACTATCACAGGTTCAATAATTGGAGTTGGATTGACCAAAAGAATTTCGGCTGTACGTTGGGGTGTTACAGTAAGCCTTTTATGGGCTTGGGTACTTACAATTCCTGTTTCGGCAATATTAGCAGCAATTGTTTATTATGTTTTGAGTATCTTTTTGGGATAAAATATTTTACATATAAAAAAACTCATTCGTTATTGAATGAGTTTTTTTTATATTTTCTATTTATTTTTTTCTATTCCGAATCTTCTCCCTCCCATTTTCCAACAACTGATGTTGCCAAAGCATTACCTAAAACATTTGTTGCACTTCTGAACATATCACAAAAATGATCAATAGGCAAGATTAAAGCGATACCTTCAATTGGAATTTTAAACATTCCGCAAGTAGCTGCAACAATCACTAAACTAGCTCTTGGCACTCCTGCTATTCCCTTGCTAGTAAGCATCAAAACTAAAAGCATTGTCATTTGAGTTCCCATATCCAAATCGATTCCATAGGCTTGAGCGATAAATAAACTAGCAAAAGTCATATACATCATACTTCCATCTAAATTGAAAGAATACCCCAAAGGCAACATAAACGCTACTATTTTATCTTTTATCCCAAAACGTTCCAATTCTTCAGTTAGTTTTGGAAAAACAGCTTCGCTACTGGTCGTACTAAAGGCAATGATTAACGGACCAACAATGTGATTCAATAATGTTTTCATTCTTTTGCCAAGAAATAGGAAACCAATAGCTAGAAGAAAAATCCATAAAGATCCTATTCCAACCAAAAATGACCCAAAAAATTTGATGTAAGTAAACACCAACTCATTTAAATCTTTGATAGCAAAAACTCCCGCAATAGCTCCAAAAACACCCATTGGAGCAAACTTCATTACATAATTCACCATTTTAAGAACTATATGAGATAACACTTCTATAAAATGAGTAACTGGTTTGGCATAAGTGCCAATTGATGCTGCTGCTAATCCAAAAAAGATAGAGAAAATTACAATTTGAATAATTTCATTATTCGCCATTGCCTCAACAATGCTTTTGGGAATAATATGTTCTACAAAATTTTGGGTAGAAAAACTTTTGGTATTTCCTGTTACTTCTGCAGCAGTAGATAAATCAATATTAGACAAATTCAGTCCAACACCAGGTTGCAATACATTGACCCAAAATAATCCTATTAAAAGCGAAATAAAAGAAGCGCTAAAAAACCAACCTAATGCTTTTCCGCCCACTCTTCCAACAGTTTTCACATCTCCTAATTTAGCAATTCCAGGGACTAATGTGCTAAAAACCAATAATGCAATTATCATTTGCACCAAGCGAATAAAAACAGTTGCCAATATTTTTATCTTATCACTAAATTCTTTGGCAAAAGTTGCATCATAATTATGATGAACAAAAATTCCCAAAAATGCTCCTAAAAGCATTGCAATAACAATTTGAACAGTAAGATTTCCTAAAAAGGATGTTTTTTTGGTTTCAGTCATTTTTTTTTGGGTATTCAGCATAGAGAGCGTTCTGTTTGCAGTTCGAACTGAAACTACAAATTATAAACCCAGAATACTATTTAAAGTAAGTTTTATTTATCAAATAAAAATCTGCCAGTACTAGAGCTGCCATCGCTTCGACAATGGGCACTGCTCGAGGAACAACGCAAGGATCGTGACGCCCTTTTCCTGTCATTTCGGTAATATTTCCTTGATTGTCTAAGGATTCTTGCTTTTGCATAATGGTCGCCACAGGCTTGAAAGCAACTCTGAAATAAATATCCATTCCGTTGCTAATTCCACCTTGAATTCCGCCCGAAAGATTGGTTCTAGTAGTTCCGTCTGGATTGTATAAATCATTGTGTTCGCTTCCTTTCATCTTTGCGCCACAAAAACCACTTCCAAATTCAAATCCTTTTACAGCATTTATAGAAAGCATCGCTTTGCCTAATTCGGCGTGTAATTTGTCAAAAACCGGTTCGCCCAATCCAATTGGAACATTTTGAATCACACAAGTTACAGTTCCGCCAACAGTATCACCATCTTTTTTGATTACTTTGATGTATTCTTCCATTTCTGCAGCCATCTTTTCATCTGGACAACGCACTGGATTGCTTTCAATTTTTGAAAAATCTAATTCTTGATAAGGTTTTTCTAAAAATAATGGGCCAACAGATGAAACGTAAGCATTGATTTTTATTTCAGGAAGAACTTGTTTTGCAATGGCTCCTGCCACTACTCTACTGGCTGTTTCACGTGCAGAACTTCTACCGCCACCGCGATAATCTCTAAAACCGTATTTTTGGTCGTACACATAATCGGCATGACTAGGTCTGTAATTGTCTTTTATGTGTGAATAATCGTCCGACTTTTGATTGGTATTTGGAATGATAAACCCGATTGGAGTTCCAGTAGTTTTACCTTCAAAAATTCCAGATAGAAATTGAACATCGTCTGGTTCTTTTCGTTGGGTCACAATTTTGGATTGTCCGGGTTTTCTGCGTGACATTTCGAGCTGAATAGCATCAAAATCTAATGCAATTCCGGATGGACATCCGTCAATTATTCCGCCTAAAGCTTCTCCGTGTGATTCTCCAAAAGTGGTTATTCTAAATAGGGTTCCGTAGCTATTTCCTGCCATTATAATTAGTTTTGAACAAATATAATATTTTAGTTCAAAGTTCAAAAGTTAAAAGTGCGAAGATTTGAATATCATTTCATAATCAACTGATTATTAATTCTTTTTTTATCTTTTGTAAATTGAAATTAATTTTTATATAAAATTTTGCTCAAAAAAATTATACCTTTGTTTTATGAAAAAAATAATCTACACCGAAAAATCACCAGCGCCTATTGGACCATACAATCAGGCTGTTCTTAAAGGAAATACTCTTTACACTTCAGGTCAAATTGCTATAAATCCTGCAACTGGCGAATTGGTCGTTTCCGATATCGAAAGCGAAACCAAACAAGTTATGGAAAACATGAAAGCCGTTCTTGAAGCAGCTGGGATGACATTCGAAAATGTTGTAAAATCAACTATATTCATTATGAATATGAATGATTTTGGGACTATCAATAGCGTTTATGGTTCTTATTTTAACGAAAAAACCGCTCCAGCTCGTGAAACGGTTCAAGTGGCAGCTTTGCCAAAAAATGTAAATGTCGAAATTTCGATGATTGCTATTTTATAGCTATAGCATCTATGAATAATTGAGCCGAAGCTTCATTTGTAGCTAATGGAACGTTGTGAACATCACAAACACGCAACAACATATTCACATCCGATTCGTGTGCGTGACTTGATAAAGGATCTTTGAAAAACAAGACCATTTTAGTTTTTCCTTCAGCAACTCTTCCTGCAATTTGAGCATCGCCTCCTTGTGGACCAGAAAGCATTTTTTTTACTTTAAAGCCAGCACTTTCGGCCTTTGATCCTGTTGTACCAGTACCAATAAGTTTTATATCTTCTCGCTGCAAAACCGTTTTGTTTTTGTTTAAAAACTGAACCATATCGGCTTTTTTACCGTCGTGAGCAATAATTGCTATTTCCATTTTCAAATTAATATAAAATCTGTTAAAGAATTATTTGTTGGCAACATGATATGCAATAAGGCCATCTATTGGTCGTCTCAATACATTTCCTAATTTCATTTCATATTTATCAAACATAACTTGCAGTTCTTCTTTTAGATAAAATGCTATCGAACCTACGAAATGTACAGGAACTTCTTTGCAATTATCATATTGTTGAACATAGTTTTTGATGAAAGATTTCATCCCTTTGAAAATGATTTTTTGACAAAATGGGTGCTCTTTATTTTGGATAAGAAACTTTGCAAATGTGGCTAAATAGGCATTTGGATTAGGTTCTTTGTATAATTTATTTTTAATGAAATCAGGATCTAAATCATACTCTTTTTCAAATTCTACTGCTAATTCCTTAGGCATTTTATTGAAATAATATTTTCTGATTAATTCTTTACCAAGAACATTACCACTACAATCATCCATCACAATGTATCCTAGTGATTGCACTTTTTGATGCAAAACTTTCCCGTCAAAATAACTACAGTTTGATCCTGTACCAAGAATGCTAACAATAGCTTCTTCTCCTTTTGGGGTTGTAGCATACACCGCAGCATAAGTATCTTCTTGAACGTCAACAATTGCATTTGGAAAATAGTCTTGAAAAATGCGAGAAAGATCGATTTTCATTCTATCGGTTCCACATCCTGCACCATAAAAGAATAGATGTGTTGCTTTTTCTTTATTTTGCAAAATATCAAAACGATCGTTTAATCTTTCGACTATTTCATCTCCATCAAGAATTTCAGGATTTAAGCCTAATGTTTGTGTGGTGAAAAGTATTTTTCCATCTTCATCAATTGCAATCCAATCGGCTTTTGTAGAGCCGCTATCCACTAATAATCTCATTGGGTTTCAGGTTTTAGGTTTTAGGTTTTAGGTGGGCTAAAAACTAAAAAAAATTAATAAAAAAATCCCGCTAAAATGAATCTAACGGGATTTTGCTTTGTAAATATAATTATTTTAAGCTTGTAATATGTACAGCAAGGTCAATTAATTTGCTTGAATACCCATACTCATTATCATACCAAGATACTAGTTTGAAGAAAGTTGAATTCAAACCGATTCCTGCAGTAGCATCAATGATTGAAGTTCTTTTATCAGAAATAAAATCTTGAGAAACAACAGCATCTTCAGTATATCCTAAGATACCTTTCATTGTAGTTTCAGAAGCATTTTTCAAAACAGCCATAATTTCAGCATAAGAAGTTTCTTTAGCTACTTTTACAGTTAAATCTACTGTAGAAACGTCTGCAGTTGGAACACGGAAAGCCATTCCTGTTAATTTACCATCTAAAGAAGGGATAACTTTTCCTACTGCTTTTGCAGCTCCTGTTGAAGATGGAATAATATTAATTGCAGCAGCACGTCCACCTCTCCAGTCTTTTCTTGAAGGACCATCGGCAGTCATTTGAGTTGAAGTTGTTGCGTGAACAGTTGTCATTAAAGCTTCAACAATTCCAAAATTATCATTGATTACTTTAGCTAAAGGAGCTAAACAGTTTGTTGTACAAGAAGCATTAGAAACTACTAAATCAGAAGCTTGTGCAGTTTCATGGTTTACTCCCATAACAAACATTGGAGCATCAGCAGAAGGAGCAGAAATAATTACTTTTTTGGCACCTCCTTTGATGTGCTCGTTTGCAGTTGCAACAGTTGTAAAAATACCTGTACATTCAGCTACTACATCCACATCTACTTCATTCCATTTCAAGTCAGCTGGGTTTCTTTCAGCAGTAATACGGATATTTTTTCCGTTTACATATAATTTACCTTCTTTTACTTCAACAGTTCCATCAAAACGACCGTGAACTGAATCATATTTTAATAAATAAGCCAAATGATCTACATCTAACAAATCGTTGATTGCTACAACTTCTACATTGTCTCTATTAAAAGATTCTCTAAAAACGATTCTTCCAATTCTACCGAATCCATTGATTCCTAATTTTACTTTTGACATTTTTTGTTTGCTTTAGGCTTAAAGAACCCTCTTTAAGCGGATTAATTATTAATTTATTATTGTTTATTATTTAATTATTCTTTTGGAAAAGCTTTGTTTAAATCGACATGATTTCAGAAACTCGAAGTAATTCTCTATCAATTACCGATTCTCCTTTTATAGCTTGTAATAATGGTGTTAGGGTAACCTCGTCATTTAACATACCCACCATAAAATTTGATTTTCCTTCTATTAGACTTTCTACTGCTTTCACACCTAATCTACTAGCCAAAACTCTATCGTAGCAAGAAGGCGCACCACCTCTTTGCATATGTCCTAAAACTGACACACGAATATCATATTCTGGTAAATTAGCTTCAACAAAATCTTTTAATTCGAATACGTTTTTACCAATTTTATCTCCTTCGGCAATGACTACAATACTAGATGATTTTCCAGTTGCTTTACTCTTTTGAAGTGATTCTAGCAATCTTTCTAATCCTAATTCAGCTTCTGGAATCAAAATTTCTTCAGCTCCTCCACCAATTCCAGCATTTAAAGCAATATGTCCAGCATCACGTCCCATTACTTCTACAAAGAATAAACGGTTGTGTGAACTTGCTGTATCCCGAATTTTATCGATACATTCAACTACTGTATTCAATGCTGTATCGTATCCTAAAGTATGGCTGGTTCCGTAAATATCGTTATCAATAGTCCCTGGAATTCCCATAACCGGAAAATCATATTCTTGATTGAATATTTCAGCACCTGTAAAACTTCCGTCTCCTCCAATTATTACTAAGGCATCAACTCCTACTTTTGTAAGTTCATCAAAAGCTTTTTTACGACCTTCTGGAGTTCTGAACTCTTTTGAACGAGCCGATTTAAGGATTGTTCCTCCTTTATTGATTATATTATGAACACTTCTTGCTCCCATTTCAATAAAGTCACCTTCAATCATCCCTTGGTAACCTCTATATATTCCTACACATTCTATCTTGTGATAAGCGCAAGTTCTAACTACTGATCTAATAGCTGCATTCATCCCTGGTGAATCTCCTCCAGAAGTTAGTACACCTACCTTTTTTATTGTTTTTGACATTATTTAAGTATTAAAAGCGTAAATTTAATAAACATTCGGCAATTTTAAACCTTTGTTTTTAATAAATTAGTAAAACCCCTCAAATTCAAACGTTATCGTTAATAAGTTACATATTTATTGTAATAAAAATAATAATTGCCTTGAGAAACGTTAATTTAATGCAATACTATTTTTATTAACTTACTAATTTATGCGAATTCAAAATGAGTTTAGTCTTCCTCTGGAGCTCGTCCTTCTGAGTTGGGGTTTAGGACTTTCGAATTGGGTTTATTCGATTTGGATGGGTCACTTTTTTCAGGTGCTAAATTTGAATCGTGGTCGATTACTCCTGGATTTGGAGCTTTTTCGATTTTTGTATTTTTAAATATCTTATTAGCTAACTCTTTGAAAGTGTCAAAATCTACTTCGTATGAAATACCAACTCCCTGAGTATAACCAATTCCTTCTCCTATATAGCTGATGTCGTTTTCTCTATTAAAAAAGCGCAGATTTACGGTTCCATCTTCATTAACTCTATATAAAATTTCGACATCACCAACGACCGCTGTTTGATTTATTCCCCCAAAAGGAACCCCGACTTTTCCGTTTATGGTAATTCTGTCATTAATTTTAGAAGAAATTGAAGCTACAAATCTTCCATCGGTTTCTTGTCCTGTAGTTTTATCGGCTCCAATAATATCTAAATTTACTTGAAATTTTTCGTCATCAGAGTGTATCATACTGGTTAATAGACTTGAAGCCGTTTCAAATGCACTTTGTGATAAAGCAGATTGACTTACCCCTTCAGAACTTAAAAAACTTCCTGTAGATAACAAATATAAGGCTTGTGTTTGTCTTACTTCTTTATCATTTAATTTATATTCTATCTCGGATTTCATCACATTACTCACCGTTGGAAATTCAAAATTAAAATCCGGTTCTGGGCTTGTCAAATCTCCTCGAACACCTATAACAACATTTACATCAATTTTTTTATTGTAAGTACTATTATCCAGCAAAACAGATGGATTAGCAGAGGCTTTATAAACAGCTTCTAAATTTAAACGGGCTTTCATCGGATTGCCTTCCCAAGAAACATACCCCCCTTTTTTTACTTTAAATTTTTTGTCGATTATACCTCCATATTTAAAATTATACTCTCCTTCATAGGCTTGAAAATCTCCCCACATATTAAACTTTCCTAATGTATTTATTTTAAGAAGTAGGGTTCCATTTCCTTTTCCTTTCATTCCATGACCTGTGTTTCGATCTAAAATAACTTCTACTTCGGCATTTGGTGTAATATCTAAGTCAAACTCTAGTTCAAGCCCATTGTAATTTCTGGAATTATCTACAATCCCTTTTTTAATATTAAACTTTTCTTTGGCCGTTAAAAAATGTAAAAAGTCATTTTCGCTGACACTTTCCGAATCATTTATAGGAATTTTTAGTGACGATCCTTTTTCTGACTTCGCATCAACCTTGATAAACAAAGCATTTGTTGGGCCTTTGATAGTTGCTGTCCCATTAATAAAAGCAACACCGTAATAAGCAGCGTCTTCAGAATCTTTGGTATCAAGTACTAATAATCGCTTTGAATTAATTCCTAAATCCAATTTCCAATCTGAAAAATTACGGTGTTCTACACTTCCGTTCAAATACCCTTTGGTTCCAAATTTTGTATCGGTAAGCAGATCGTTTTTAAACAAAAATTTCTCATCTGACAAATCTACAATAGACCTTTTATTTAAGGTATAATCAACATTCAAATAAGGAATTTTTAATCCCGCATCATCTATATAAATACGTCCATTAATTTCGGGCTTATTAATATTGCCTTCAATACTGGCACTTCCTGTTGCAAAACCTCTAATATTCGAAACGACTTCACCGCCAAGCGGACTTAAAATTCCCAGATTGAACTTGTCTAGTTTTAACTGCAAGTTCAAAATGGTATTTTTATCTTCTATTTCAAAACTTCCATCAACCCCGAAAGACTCTACATTTTCATTTTCGATTGAGGAGTTAAGATAGAATTTTTTTAAACTTTCATCTCCTGTAATATCAAAATCCAAATTCCCTAAATTGGTATTATTAATATTCAATTTGTCTATTTGAATAGAAGCTGTGGGCTGAAAAACATTTACATTCTGTTTGTAATTGACTAATGCATTCAGATTTCCATTGATGACAAATTTCGGATCAGATGGAGTAATTTGATTTAAATCAACATTTTTAAAACTCAATTTCAAATCTTTATACGTACTTCCTTTGATATCACCCAAAAAGGTAATTTCTTGTTCATTATGAGTTAGTATAATATTGTCAAAATTGAAATTTTTGAAAGATTTATCAAAAACAATTTGATTATTAGATGTCTCTTTTTCATTCAAATACCAGAGATAATCTTTAAGTTTTATTTCGGATTTATTTAGTCCAACTACATTATTATTGTCTTTATTTATAGTGTGATACAAATTCAGATTAAAGTAATCTTGGCCTTTTGAACCTCCCTTAAACTCTGTACGAAAGAATAAAGTATCTTTCATTGTTACGTTTATCAAACTAAAATCTCGTATTTTATAATACTTAGTTTTGATGCTATCAAGTTCAATAAAAGCATTATACAACGGGTTTTTATTGTCAACTTTCACCCTAATATTATCGAAAGTATTGGTCGAAGCCGTGATTTTTGGCGAATTAAAATTGAGCTTAAATTCTCGACTATCTGAGTTAATATTTCCCTTTACGACTGTATGGGTAGCAATAGAAATTTCTGGATAAAAAATTTCGATTATTTTATTATAAATTGTAAAATTAAATTTCAAAAACTGCCCTTTTTTTACCGCAATAGGTTTGTAATTGGTATAAAGACTTCCTAGTGAATTGGTAACTAAATTTTGTAATTGATTGAATTGGAATTTTCCAACAATTTCACCTTCAACGATATCGGGAGAGTTTACTGTAATGGTTCTCACACGGTTTGAATCAAAAGTAGAATTGATATAAAAATCATCAAAACGATACGTTGCTTTTGTGTTTTGATAAATGACTTGATTAACAAACACATCACCTTGTAGATTGTCTATTGTATTTCCTGCTAATTTCACCACAATATCTCCTTTGAATTTGGAAATAGCATCTTTCATGAAATTTAATTTTTTCAAATCAGCATTTTCAACATTGATATGAAAATCATATTTTGGTTGTTTTTTACTCAAATCGACCAAACCGTCAAAATTCAAATTCAAATTAGGATCATTGGCTTTGATTTGTCCTTTATATAGTCCTTTATTAAAATTTCCGTTCAGACCAATATTTGAATAAGTGTATTGGTTGTAATTTATTTTAGAAATTTCTCCTTTTAGAGTTGTATTCAAATATTTTTCAGAAAAACCGATACCGTCAACATCAAGATTTAAACTTGTTTTTCCAATATCTTTTCGGTTAATGAAAGCGCCAATGTCAAAATCATCTAAGATAACCGTGCCATCATAGGCTGCCTTGTCTGTTAAATTCATGTTTTTTATTCTCAAATCAGAATTTAGATTACCAATTTGAGAACTCATTGCAAAATTTGCGTCTAATGAAGTTGTAGTAACCTGAGCATCGCCTATCAAATTAATTGTACCCAATTTTTTCAAAATCACAGGCAATCTCTTACCCAAAACATTAGGCAAAATGGTCACTAAATCATCATAATTTGTAGATAGTCGATCAAAGTTGGCATTCATATAAAATGCTCTGCCTTGGCTTGGAAAAAGATTTTTAAAATTTATATTTCCAACAATTTGAGATTTCTTAGAGTCTATTAATCTTAAGTTCGATAATACCAAATTATTTAACGGTCCTTTGATTCTTCCCTTAATTTTAAACAGTTGATTTTTACCCAATTCATCATAAAAACAACGAATATCATTCGATGCCAAAGTTGCTTTTTCGAGTTGAATATCAAAGGCTACTTTATCGGTAAAATGAGCGAAATCCTCAATTTCATAATTCATCACCACCGATCCTTTTACTTTTGATTCTTTGGTAATTAATTCCAGATTTTCGAGTTTAATATGCTTTGTAGTATAACTAAATTTGGTTTTTAAATCTTCTACAAAAATACCTCGATGATCTTGAAATGATAATTCATTGACAGTTGTACTCACTTCTGGTCCATAGATTCTTAAGGCTGTGGCGGCTAAATTAATTTTTGTGAAATCGACATCTTTAGGGTTTTCGCGATTTTCATCAATTAGAGAATATCTTCCGTTTGTAATTTTTACTTTGGTCGCCGTTAACAAAAAATGCTCTTTAGATGGTGGAGCCCCTGTATCAAAAGCGGCAACAAATTTATCAAGATTGGAAATTTTTTCTTTTTTGTAAGTTTTCATATTGAAATACAAACCATCGGCTGCAATATCGCCAAAAATCAAATTGACATTCATCAATTTATCAAAGTCTAAAATATTGGTTTTGATACGATTGGCATAAATAAGAGTATCTTTGTGATGATCTAAAATCAATACTTTTTTGAGTTTTACTCCACCAAAAACGGTTAGCGAAACTTGTTCGACATTGATGTTTGTCTTATATTTTTCGTTGACAGCATTTGTCACATAATTTCCAATTGCAGTTTGAACAAAAGGTAGTGTCAATGCAATGCCAAGTACCAATAATAGTAGGATAAGTCCAAGAAGGATACGTAATACTATTTTAATTATTTTTTTGATACCTACTGTAATTTTAATGAAATGAAAAATATATTTGCCCCTTTAAAGAAAGTCTCTTTGATAAAAATTCTTTAATTTTGGCTTCTCCGTAACGTTTCTATTACGGATTGTCAAATATAATTCAAAATTTGTGCCTTTTTATGCAAAATTCCGAGGTTTTTATTCTTGCTATCGAAAGTTCTTGCGATGACACTGCTGCAGCTGTTTTACAAAACGATAAAGTTCTGTCAAATGTTGTTGCTAATCAATTGATTCACAATCAATACGGAGGTGTTGTTCCAGAACTAGCTTCTCGTGCTCACCAACAAAATATTGTTCCAGTTATTGATGCTGCACTTCGCAAAGCCAATATAACAAAAGAGCAATTATCTGCCATTGCCTTTACTCAAGGTCCTGGATTAATGGGTTCTTTATTGGTTGGAAGCTCGTTTGCCAAGTCATTATCGCTAGCTTTAAACATTCCGTTAATTGCTGTAAATCATATGCAAGCACATATTTTGGCTCATTATATTGACGAAGAAGGGTTTGACAAACCAACATTTCCTTTTTTGGCCTTAACTATTTCGGGTGGACATACTCAAATCGTGAAAGTAAACCATTTTTTTGACATGGAAATTATTGGAGAAACCACCGACGATGCTGTGGGAGAAGCTTTCGATAAAAGTGCTAAAATACTAGGACTTCCCTATCCTGGTGGACCATTGGTGGATAAATATGCAAAACTTGGAAACCCAAAAGCATTTGTGTTTACCAAACCAAAAGTGCCCGGATTAGATTTCAGTTTCTCGGGATTGAAAACTGCAATTTTGTATTTTATTCAAAAGAAAAAACTAGAAAATCCGAATTTCATCGAAGAAAATCTTAATGATATTTGTGCTTCTATCCAGCACACGATCATCGAAATATTGATGGATAAATTAAAAATGGCTGTCAAAGAAACGGGTATCAATCAAATTGCTATTGGCGGAGGAGTTTCGGCTAATTCTGGCATTCGAAACACTTTGACCGAAAATAAATACGGTTGGAAAACCTACATTCCAAAATTTGAATACACTACCGATAATGCTGCAATGATTGGAATTGTAGGTTATCAAAAGTTTTTATCTGAACATTTCGAAACGGCATCTGTAGTTTCGAAAGCACGAATTCAATTTTAAAATTATGCAATTATTCTATAATGCCACTATAAACGAAGCGACTGAAACATTTACTTTTGATAGAGAAGAAAGTAAACATATTATTAAAGTGTTGCGTAAAAAGGATGAAGATATATTATTTGTAACTAATGGTTTAGGTTTTTTATTTACAACAAAAATTATCTTGGCTTCCGATTCAAAATGTACTGTACAAATTGTGTCATTTGACAAAGCTACGCCAGCAGCTTTCCAATTGCATTTAGCTGTCGCGCCAACCAAAATGAACGACCGTTACGAATGGTTTTTAGAAAAAGCAACCGAAATTGGCATTCAAGAAATCACACCTATACTGTGTGATCGTTCAGAAAGAAAAATCATCAATCCGGAGCGTTTTGAAAAAATTATTCTTTCAGCAATGAAACAATCGAACGCTTTGTATTTGCCCAAACTGAATCCAGCAATTTCATTCAAAGAATTTGTAAAACAAAAAAAAGGAGGTCTTCAGCTTATTGCTCATTGCGAAGAAACCGATAAGAAAACATTAAAAACTGTTTTAGAACCCAAAACTGATGTTACTTTATTAATCGGTCCCGAAGGTGATTTTTCTGAAAAAGAGATTGCATTAGCATTGGAACAAAATTATGTTCCTGTTACTTTAGGAGACACGAGACTTCGCACTGAAACAGCTGCTGTTGTTGCCTGTCACAGTGTGGTATTCTTTAATGAGAATTAAACTAAATGCAACTTACTCACGAAAATACTCAGTTTGAAAAAAGATGTTTCCCAATCACCTTGGTGTGTGATCATATCTATTTTCAACAAAACTTAGGCTCATTGTTCCGAATTGGAGAAGCTTTTGGAATTGAGAAAATCATTTTTATTCTTTGCACATTTTTTGTTTTACCCGTAACTAAAAAGGAAAACTATGGATCATTCAACAATGGATCACAGTATGCACGTCATGGCAGCTTCTGGCGGCTTTGATTACGGATTAGCGTTTATGGCG